>Ga0074195_1001082_pt1 | contig 42264 bp, 33 predicted proteins | sample EPASupsiteHSE623_FD_64525 | JGI IMG/M metagenome (GOLD analysis project Ga0074195, IMG submission 64525) | Bioremediated contaminated groundwater from EPA Superfund site, New Mexico - Sample HSE6-23 | ecosystem: Environmental > Aquatic > Deep subsurface > Groundwater > Contaminated ...
TCAAAAGTGAATACTCAATTTCCAGTTGTCAAAGAGCGTTTTTGATCCTTGTTGGGCTTTGTTTAGAGGTTGAATGATTAGGAGTTTCAAAAACTATTGTACGAGGAGGTATTACCATGTCATTAAAAGTTCAACTTCCCGATGGTAAAGTAATGGAGCGGGAATCCGGGGTTACCCCCGGTGAGATCGTCCGCCAGATTGGGCCGGGGCTGGCCAAGTCCGCCCTCGCTGCTTTGGTTAACCACGATGTGATTGATCTGGACCGGCCGATCGAGGAGGACTGCCAGCTGCAGATTATCACTTTTGAAAGCGCCGAGGGGAAATCGGTTTACTGGCACAGCACATCGCACATGCTTGCCCAGGCGGTGCAGCGGCTGTTCCCCGGGACCAAGCTCGGCATTGGCCCATCAATCGCCAGCGGCTTTTACTACGATTTCGATTCGGAGCACACCTTTACCCCGGATGACCTGAAGGCGATTGAAGCAGAGATGGAGGCCATCGCCAAGGCCGATTACCAGATTCGCCGCCAGGAGTTGACCCGTGAGGAGGCCCTCACGCTTTTCGAGGGGAAGGGCGAAACATACAAGGTGGAGTTGATCAACGACCTGCCCGAGGATGCTGCTATCAGCCTTTATGAACAAGGCGGGTTCGTCGATCTCTGCGCCGGCCCGCATGTACCTTCCACCGGAAAAGTTAAGGCCATCAAGCTCCTCAGCTTGGCCGGGGCATATTGGCGGGGCAGCGAAAAAAACAAAATGCTGCAGCGTATTTACGGCATCTCATTTCCCAAGAAGTCCGATTTGGATGACTACCTGTTCAAGCTCGAGGAAGCCAAGAGGCGCGACCACCGCAAGCTGGGGGCGGAACTGAAGCTGTTTGCCCTCCTGGACGAAGGGCCGGGGTTCCCCTTCTTCCTGCCCAAGGGCATCACCCTGCGCAATCAGTTGGAGAGTTTCTGGCGCGAAGAGCACCGGAAATGGGGTTACCAGGAGATTAAGACACCGATTATCCTCAACCGGGCCCTGTGGGAACGTTCCGGCCACTGGGATAATTACAAGGAGAACATGTACTTCACCAAGATAGATGAAGAGGATTACGCCGTCAAACCGATGAACTGCCCTGGGGCTATCCTTCTTTACAAGCTCGAGCTGCACAGCTACCGGGAGTTTCCCCTCCGTCTGGCCGAGATGGGCTTGGTGCACCGTCACGAGCTGTCCGGGGCTATGCACGGGTTGATGCGGGTCCGCTGTTTCACTCAGGACGATGCCCACATCTTCCTGCTCCCATCGCAGATCCAGGGGGAGATCCACCGGGTGACCGACCTGTTCGACAGCCTCTACGGCATCTTTGGGTTCTCGTATCATGTGGAGTTGTCTACCAAACCGGACAAGGCCATGGGTTCCGATGAGATGTGGGAGAAAGCCACCAACGCCCTCCGCGATGCCCTGGAGGACAAGGGTATGAACTACATTGTTAACGAAGGCAATGGCGCCTTCTACGGCCCCAAGATAGACTTCCACCTGCGCGACTGCGTGGGCCGGACCTGGCAGTGCGGTACCTGCCAGCTTGACTTCCAGATGCCTGAGAAGTTTGACCTCACCTACATTGGGGAGGACGGGCAGAGGCACCGACCGGTCATGATCCACCGCACCGCTTTCGGCAGCATTGAACGGTTTATCGGCATTCTGATTGAGCAGTATGCCGGCGCCTTCCCGGTTTGGCTGGCCCCGATCCAGGTGAAGATCCTGCCCCTTACCGAAAGGCACCACGAGGCTGCCCAACAGGTGGCTGCGAAGCTGGAACTCTCCCAGGTCAGGGCCGAGGTTGACGACCGGAACGAAAAGATCGGCTACAAGATCCGCGAGGGGCAGATGGAAAAAGTCCCTTACATGCTGGTGATTGGTGACAAGGAAGTGGAAAGCGGCACGGTGTCGGTACGCAAACGAGGTGAGGGCGAACAGGGCTCAATGCCGGTCCAGGCTTTCCTGGAGCGGGTTTTGCAGGAGATTGCCGCCCGGTCGTAGTAAATTATTGACAACATTTGCAGGGTTCTGCTATACTATGATAGTGACAAATGGTGTTCCAAGAAGAAGCCATCCGCTTCTCACCTTATGGCGCCACGGCGGCTGTCGATAAGGTTACTTCGGTGGAGTGAATCAATTGCTCCGCGACTGGAAGTGTTTGCTGATCAGCAAGCGGGTGGATAGCCCGCTTTTTTGTTGTATAGGAAATTATGCTTGAGATATGGGCTGTGGATTAATTTCCTATACATGGGGGCTGATAAGGGGAAGCCCCCTTATCTTCGATAAGGAGGGTTACAGCGCAGCGTCCTAGGGAAGGCATGGGTTCCCTGGGAAAGAACAAAAGCATACCGCTGATTCTTTAGGCAGGAAATGCTTTTGTTCTTTTTCTGGTAAGGTATTAGTCAGGAGGTGACACCTAATTAGCAAAGATCTACGGATCAATGAGGAAATTCGTGCCCGTGAAGTGCGGCTGGTGGCTGAAAACAGCGAACAGTTGGGCATAGTGTCAGCCAAGGAGGCATTACGAATTGCGGTGGAACGGGGGCTCGATCTGGTCGAGGTGGCCCCGGGAGCTAAACCGCCCGTTTGCCGGCTGATGGACTATGGCAAATTCAAATACGAGCAGAGCAAACGGGAACGCGAAGCCCGCAAGAAGCAAAAGATAATCAACATTAAAGAAGTCAAACTCCGTCCCAACATTGAGGATCACGACTTTGAGACCAAGGCTAAGAACGCGGTCCGGTTTCTCCAGGACGGAGACAAGGTAAAAGTGACTATTATGTTCCGCGGGCGGGAAATCTCTCACGCTCAACTGGGGAAAAAACTTTGTATCCGCTTGGCCGCCTTGGTCAAGGAGATGGCCCATGTGGAGCGCGAACCGAAGGTCGAAGGCCGTAATATGATTATGATACTATCGCCGAAACAAGACTAGCCGGAAAGGGGGAGCCAATATGCCTAAAATGAAAAGCCACAGGGGAGCGGCCAAACGTTTTCGCAAAACAGCCACCGGCGGGTTTAAACACGCTAAGGCTTTTAAGAGCCATATTTTAGGAAAGAAGTCTGCCAAGAGGAAACGAAACCTTCGCCAGGCCGGGTCGGTCAGCGCGGCTGATCGGGAAAAGGTGGCAAAACTCCTCCCATATCTATAAGATGGTTTTGGCCAAGGCAGTAAAAAGGAGGTACGGTTATGGCCAGAGTTAAAAGAGGCGTGACAGCCCATAAGAGACATAAAAAAGTTCTCAAGCTGGTCAAGGGTTATCGGGGAGCCAAATCCAAACTCTTCCGTCCGGCACATGAGCAGATGTTGAAATCCCTGGCATACGCCTTTGCCCATCGGCGGGCGAAGAAGCGTGATTTCCGCAAACTGTGGATTGCCCGGATCAACGCCGCCGCCCGCATGAACGGCATTTCCTACAGCCGTCTGATTAATGGTCTGAAGCAGGCTGGGGTGGAAGTAAACCGGAAGATGCTGGCTGAACTGGCCGTTGAGGACATGAATGCGTTCAGCAAGCTTGTGGGAGTCGCCAAAGAAAAGCTGAATGGTTAAAATATCGGGTTGCTGATTTAAGCCAAAATAAGTATGGTATGTCTATACCATACTTTTTTGATTGATAGGAAATCATATTAATGGGACGGTTTTTCCTGGGCTTTGGTTATCCATGGGAGGGTGGTTAGCGTGGATCGGGAGGTAACCTCGATACACAACAAGTATGTCCAGTACGTGAAGTCCCTTTCCCGAAGAAAAGTGAGGCAGGAAGAGGAAAAGTTTGTGGCCGAAGGGGTCCGGTTCGTGGAGGAGGCCCTCCAGTCGGGCTGGGTCATGGAGACGGTTCTTTACTCTTCCCACCTGCTGCAGTCCGAGCGGGGGCGGGACCTTCTGGAAAAGGCCGCGGTCAAGCGTGTGCACATGCTGCGTGTTTCAGATGATGTCATGAATAAATTGAGTGACACCCAGACTTCCCAGGGGGTGCTGGCGGTTGTCTGCCAGCAGCTGATTGACCTGGACGGCCTGATTGGACCGGCCGGGCGGGGGAACGGGGGCCCTTTTCTCTGTCTGGCCTTGGACGGGGTTCAGGATCCCGGCAACCTGGGCACGTTAATCAGGACGACCGATGCTGCCGGCGGAGATGGACTTATTGTCGGCCCGGGGACGGTGGACCCATTTAACCCGAAAACGCTCCGGTCCACAATGGGCTCCGTTTTCGCCCTTCCCGTGGTCAGAGTTGACAGCCTCGGCGATGCCCTGACGAGGCTCAAGGGTGCCGGAGTGCAGGTTGTGGTTGCCGATGTGGGGGCTGCCACGGCCTATTTCGATGCTGATTATGCTGCCGCCACTGTTATTGTTCTCGGCAACGAGGGGGCCGGGGTGGAGCCGTCTGTCCTGGAGATCGCGGACAAAGTGGTTCAGATTCCACTCCGGGGGCGGGCCGAGTCTCTCAACGTAGGTGTGGCCGGATCGCTGCTGCTTTACGAAGCCGTCCGCCAGCGCCGATAATATGGCACCCGTGGTCATTAAACTTGCCATCAAAATTGGCGTATGCTATAATTCAGTCGAGAGTTCCCCAAAAAATTTGAAAGGTTGTGGTGAATCAATGTTACCCGCCGATTTTTTTTGGAGGATATTCGAAATGACTGGGTCCATTGCCGCGTATATCATTTACAAGAGGTTGGTTGTACAGTAAGAGTGAAACATAATTAAAATAAAAAATAAATGCAAGGAACGGGGAAAGTAGTTGCCCGGAGTCTTCCAGGGAGACGGAATCATGGGACTGGAAGTTCCGTTAAGAGGAGGGGCGGTGAAGTTCCCCCGGGAGCAGCGGGTTGAAACGGAAGTAGGCCCGGCCGGCGCCTCCCCCGTTAATGGGAGACAATATCAGACATGCAATTGTCTTGTATTGACAGAGGATCTAGGTTTACTAGATAAAAGGGTGGTACCACGGAAGGCTTTCGTCCCTGATGGGGAGGAAGCCTTTCTTATATGCTTATTTGATGGAAGGGATTGGAGGTCGGTTGGCTTGCAAGAAGCCTTGGAGCAAATCAGGGATGAGGCAACACGGGCCATGGAAAAAGCCCGGTCCCGGGATGAGCTGAATGAACTCAAAATCAAAATCTTGGGAAAAAAAGGGCAGTTGACCGCGGTTCTGCGCGGTATGGGGGCCCTGTCGCCGGAGGAAAGGCCCGGAATTGGGCAGATGGCCAACAGCATCAAGGTTTTCCTGGAGGAGATGCTGGAGAAACGGGCGGCGGAATTGGGCGAAGAAGAGAAGAAGGCCCGCTTCCGGGAGGAAACTATCGATGTCACTCTTCCCGGTCGCCCCGTGATGCTGGGGCATAAGCACCCTCTGACCACGGTGCTTGATGAAATCAAAGCCATATTCCTGGGCATGGGGTATGCAATCGCCGAAGGGCCGGAGGTTGAGCTTGACTATTATAATTTTGAGGCTTTGAACATTCCCAAAGACCACCCGGCCCGGGACATGCAGGACTCGTTCTATATCACTCCGGAGATTCTCCTGCGCACGCACACGTCGCCGATACAGATCCGGACGATGGAGCGGGTGCGGCCGGCTGTTCCGGTTAAAATCATCGCCCCGGGCAAAGTTTACCGCCGGGATGATGACGCTACCCATTCACCGATGTTCCATCAGGTGGAAGGGCTTTTAATCGACCGCAAAATCACTTTCGGAGATTTGAAAGGGACCCTGCTGGAGTTTGCCAGGCAGATGTTTGGGCAGGAACGCCAGATCAGATTGCGCCCCAGTTTCTTCCCATTCACAGAGCCCAGCGCCGAGGTCGACATTTCCTGCATGATGTGCGGGGGGGCCGGCTGCCGTGTCTGCTCCAACACCGGCTGGCTGGAGATCCTGGGCAGCGGCATGGTTCACCCCAGGGTCCTGGAGATGTCCGGGTATGACTCGGAACAGGTCACTGGGTTAGCCTTCGGTATGGGTGTCGAGAGGATTGCCATGTTGAAGTACGGCATCGACGACCTACGCCTCTTTTTCGAAAATGATGTCCGCTTCCTGCGGCAGTTTTAGGGGGTGACGGGAAATGCGCGTTTCTTTTTTGTGGCTGAAAGAACTGGTTGATTTCAACCTCGCTCCGGAAGAACTGGCGGAGCGGATGACCATGGCCGGCCTGGCGGTGGAGGGTATCACACACCTGGGTGCCGGCATCAAGAACGTGAAGGTCGGCAGGATTTTGGAAGTTAAACCGCACACCAACTCGGACCACCTGGTTATCTGTTCGGTTGATGCCGGTGGAACGGAACCCATCCCCATAGTTACCGGGGCCCCGAACGTGGCTGTTGGCCAGAAGGTGCCGGTCGCCCTTGTTGGGGCCACTCTTTCCGGCGGCATGGAAATCAAGACGAGCAGGCTGAGGGGTGTCGATTCCCACGGAATGCTGTGTTCCGCAGCCGAACTGGGGATCGACCCTGATAATCCGGAGTCCGCAGCCGGGATTATGCTTCTGCCCGGGGATGCCCCGGTAGGGGCTGACATCCTGCAGTACTTGGGTCTTGACGACGTGATTCTAGAGTTTGAGCTGACTCCGAACCGGGCAGACTGCCTGGCGGTGATCAACATTGCCCGGGAAGTGGCCGCCGTAACCGGGGGCAAACTCAAACTGCCCGGAATTCAGGTTCAGGGCAACTCCGAAAATGTTCGAGACTATGCTTCTGTTGCTATCAAGGCTCCGGAATTATGCTATCGCTATGCGGCCCGCATCGTCAAAAAGGTCAACATCGGCCCATCCCCCGAATGGATGCAGCGCCGGCTGCAGGGATCAGGAGTTCGCCCGATCAACAATGTGGTCGATGTCACCAACTATGTGATGCTGGAGATGGGCCAGCCTCTGCACGCTTTTGACTACCATCTTTTGGCCGACCACCGGATTATTGTCCGCCGGGCAGAGGACGGGGAAGAAATGGTGACCCTTGATGGCAGCAAACGTATCCTGGATCAGGACATGCTGGTTATTGCCGACCCGAAGCGGGCCGTAGCCATTGCGGGAGTTATGGGGGGAGAAAACACCGAGATTGCCCCTGATACGGGCACGGTACTTTTGGAGTCGGCATTTTTCGAACCGACAAGTGTGAGAAGGACCTCCCGAAAACTCGGCTTGCGATCCGAATCGGCTCAGCGATTTGAAAAGGGGATTAACCTGAACAGGACAGTTGATGCAATTAACCGTGCGGCCCAGTTGATTGAGGAGATGGGGGCCGGCGAAGTCGTCGGTGGTGTTATAGATGAGTATGTGCACCCCTTTACCCCTCTCAGCATATCGCTGCGCGTTTCCCGGATCAACGATATTCTGGGGACCAATTTAACGGCTCATGAGATGGCGGAGATTCTGGAACGGCTTGGTTTTCCGCTTCGCAGGCAGGGCCGCGACCGCATCGATGTCGATATCCCTTCTTACCGGAACGACATCAGCCGCGAAGTTGACCTTGTGGAAGAGGTGGCCCGCCTTTACGGGTATGGGAACATACCGACCACTCTGCCTCAAGGGATTGTCACTCAAGGGCGGAAGACATGGGCCCAGCAGGCCCGTGATCTGGTTATTGATAGTTTGACCGGCTGCGGCCTGACCGAGGTAATTACTTTCAGTTTCATAAACCCGAAGGCGTTTGATCGAATCGGTCTTCCTGAGGACAGCCCATTGCGTCGTGTTGTCCGGGTGCAAAATCCCCTGTCGGAAGAACAGGGGGTGCTGCGGCCGACTCTAATCCCGGGGCTCCTGGAAACCGTGGCCCGGAACCAGCACCGCCGCCAGACGGACCTCGCCCTGTACGAGGTTGGCTCCGTTTTCCACCCCAATGAGGGACCGCGCGGGTGTGGCGGAGAACAGACCGGGCGGCTCGAGCAAACTGTGAGGCCGAGTGAACCTCTTATGGGTGGCCTTGCCGCCGGTGGGGAGCGGCAGCCTCGCGAGGATCTGACTGTGGCCGGAGCTGTTTGTGGGGAGGTTTTCCGGGGATGGAGCGAAAAACCCCTGGCAGCGGATTTTTATCTGGCAAAGGGGGTTGTCGAAGAACTCTTTTCCCGCATCGGTTTCAAGGACTATTCGTTTGTTCCGGAAACCGATCACCCGTGCTTCCACCCGGGACGGACAGCCCGTGTCGTGCACCGGTCCGAAACCGTTGGCATTATCGGGGAAATCCACCCGGAAGTCCTGGCGAATTATGATCTGGCCAAAACGGTATTCTTGTTCGAGCTTGACCTGGAAAGGATTCTACCTCTGATTGCGACTGCCAAGCGGTACAGAACCCTGCCGCGTTTCCCCGCTTCCGAACGGGACATGGCTCTGATTGTACCCGGCGATGTGCCTTCGGAGGCGGTTGCCAGGGCCATCAAGGCGGCGGGCAAACCTTTGCTAAAAGAAATCCGCCTGTTTGACCTTTACCGCGGTAGTCAGATCCGATTGGGGTATAAGAGCCTGGCGTTCTCGCTTCTTTATCAGGCCGGAGACCGCACGCTCACAGATGAAGAGGTGACCCGGGTGCACGAAAATATCCGGGAAGAGTTGGCGAAGCAGTTCCAGGCAGCCCTGAGGTAGTCTTTTTGGTAGCGGTGTCCCAAAGTCCGGCGGTCCGATCCTCCTTGGCAGGATTTTACTAAAGTATCACGAAGTAATTGATTAATTAATGCCCGGAACTCGCCTTTGCAAGGAGGACCTGACATGCGGGATTTGAGAAAGTCGAGTGAATATACGAATAAGGTCGCCGTCGAGATATTTGGGGATGAGTACGTGATCAAGGGTGAGGCCGATCCCCAGTACATGGAAATGCTGGCGGCATACGTGGACAAGAAAATGCGGCAGATTGGCGGCCGCAACCCCCAGTTGTCCCGGGCCAAATTGGCGGTCCTGGTGGCAATCAACCTGGCAGACGAGTTGAGTAAGCTCCAGGAGGATTATGATACCCTGGTGAAACTGATCGAAGAAGAAAAGGGGAAATAGATTAGAACATCATTCACCGGGGACACTAACGAGAGAACGCCGTGAGAAGGCGGGGGAGCGATGAGAAATCTTGAGATTGCCTGGATTTTTTGGGACATTGCTGACCTGCTGGAACTGTCAGATGAAAACCCCTTCAAAATCAGGGCTTACCGTAAGGCTGCGGACACTCTGATTGGGCTGGGTGACAATTTCGACCGCCTGTTTCAGGAGGGAAAAATAGGGTCAATTCCCGGGATCGGCCCGAAACTGGCGGGTAAGATCGAAGAAATAATCAGGACCGGCAGGAGCCATTACCACGAAGAGTTGAAGTCAAAGGTGCCTCGAGGCCTTGTTGAAATCAAAGCGATTCCCGGAGTTGGGCCGAAATTGGCCCAGCTTTTTTACCGGCACCTGAACATCACCAGCATCGAGCAGCTGGAAGCGGCCGCCCGGGAACACCGAATCAGGGAACTACCGGGGATGGGGAGCAAGTCGGAGCTGGCCGTTTTACGGGGGATCGAACTCCTGCGACAGGCCAGTACCCAGGTTCCGATCGGGGCCGCTCTTCCCCTGGCCGAAGAACTTGTCAGCTACCTGAAGCAGATTCCGGCAATAAAAGAGGCGGTCATTGTCGGCCCCTTGAGGCGCTGGCGGGAAATGATCGACCAGATAGTTTTGCTGGTGGTTTCATCGGAGCCGGAAGCGGCTGTCCAGAGCCTCGCCAAACACCCTGCCATCAAGGAAACCGAGAGGTTTGAAGGAGGCAGGTGGCAGGGGAAGACCTGGGTAGGCGTCGGGATCGAGGCCGTCTTAGTCACAGCCGCCCAGTTTCCGGTGGCCAAGCAGCGGCTTACCGGGTCGGATGAGCATAACCAACAGGTGCAGGCTGCTGCCCACGATCAAGGGCTTGATCTCCGCGAAACCGGTTTGTTCGCTAAGGAGTCCGGCAGAATGATCCCGGTTGGTTCGGAGGAAGATTTGTACCGCCGGCTCGGGCTTCAGTACATCCCGCCTGAGATCAGGGAAGGCGACGGGGAGGTGGCTTTGGCGCTGGAATCGGCCCTCCCCCCTTTGGTTCAGCTGTCCGATATCCGGGGCGACCTGCACATGCATACGACCTGGAGTGACGGGGCCAATACCCTGGAAGAAATGGTGGCGGCGGCCCGTAAGCTCGGGTACGAGTATATGGCTGTAACCGACCATTCCAAATCGCTGGCAATTACCCACGGACTTGACGAAGAACGCCTGAAATCCCAGCGTGAAGTGATCGACCGGCTGAACCGGTCCCTTGACGATTTCCGGGTCCTATGCGGCACGGAAGTAGACATCCTGTCCAACCGCACGCTTGACTTTGCCGACGATGTGCTTGCTGATATGGATGTGGTCATCGCTTCAATCCACACTGGGTTTAAACAGGATGGCACCGTCCTTACAGAGAGGGCCTTGTCCGCGGTCAAGAACAAGCACGTAGACATTTTATCCCACCCTACCGGGAGAATCTTGGGGCGCCGGGAACCCTACGGAATTGACCTGAAGGCGGTGTTCGCCGCCGCAGCCGAAGCGGGAACGGCCATCGAAATAAACGCTTCGCCGGACCGTCTTGATCTGAGGGACATCGATGCCGGGGAAGCGGCCGATATGGGGATTAAGATTGCGATCAACAGCGATGCCCACGACACCGCCCGCCTGGCGGAGATGCGCTACGGGGTGGCCACTGCCCGGCGGGGGCGGATCGAGCCAGACCAGGTGTTGAACACCATGACCCTGAAGCAGCTGCGCCGGTATTTGAAGAAGTAGGACAGGCGGCGGTTTCCGAAGGATCTCTCGCGCCGGAGTTGACGGCAAGGGGCATTGCCTCAAGCGAGTAATTGGATGAGATGCATCAAGGAGCGAGGGCTGCCGAGGACAAGAGCGAGCTCCTGAGCGAAGCGAATTGCGAGCGCCTGAGGCCGGCCGAGCTCGTTCAAGGCACCCGAAATCCTGCGAGGGGAGGCAATGCCCCTTGCCGTTTAGCGCGTGAGGGGAGGCAATGCCCCTTGCCCTGGAGGATTTGTGCCGGTCGGCTTGACCGGCCAACGCCCAAATGGTATAAGAGAAATCAAGGTGAGACCGGTGCGCATTTTAATGATTTTCATCGATGGGTTGGGCCTTGGTGTCAATGACCGAGCTAAAAACCCCCTGGTTAGGGCTCATACACCGTTCCTGCGGCAGCTTTGCGGTGGTGAGCCCCTGGTGGCGGCACCCGGGCCAATCCGAGGACCGTTTGGGACCGTAATGCCTACTGACGCCACACTGGGCGTCCCGGGCCTTCCCCAGAGCGCTACCGGCCAGACAACGCTCTGGACCGGAGTCAATGCCGCTGATGCAGAAGGGAGGCACGTCAACGCCTACCCGACCCGCCTGTTGCGAGACATCCTGGCCCGGGAGGGAATCCTGGGCCGCGTTATTGATATGGGGAAAAAGGCCGTTTTTGCCAACGCCTACACACCGGAATACGCTCAACGTGTGGCTAAGGGAAAGATAATGCATTCCACCTCTACGGTCATGACTTTAACTGCCGGCCTTCCCTTGAAATCAATCGACGATCTCCGCCTCGGCCACGCCGTGTATCAGGACATTACCAACACCCTGCTGATTGCCCGGGGACACCGGGTGCCTCTGCTGGAACCTGAAGAGGCGGGCAGGCGGTTGGCCGCAATTGCCGCCGAGCATGATTTTACTCTTTTTGAGTATTTCCAAACAGACCGGATTGGGCACCAGCAGGACATGGTCAAGGCCATTTCCGTTATCGAGTTGTTGGATTCCTTCCTCGGAACTGTCATAAATGAGGTTGATCTGCACCATACTTTGGTTATGGTGGTCAGTGACCACGGCAACATTGAGGACATCACGGTGAAGTCCCACACGTCTAACAAAGTCCCGACCATTTTGTTCGGAACCAATTCCCCGGACATAGTAATTGAGTCTCTTGAGGAAATTACCCCACTTGCCCTTCAAGTACTTAGGCAGTCAAACGGGGGAGTCCGAAAAAGTTGATGCTGGGTGAGCGGGCACGCGATCAGTGTTTTCTAAGAAAATAGGAGGTATGGACATGCTGCTTAAGGAAATCTACGATTTGCTGATCAAGAAAGGGCTTGAAGCCGACCCGAGAGGGGCGGAGGAGGTTACCCGCTCTCTTAATCGCCTTGCCCGCAGGTTTGAGGAAATGAAACCTGAGGAAAAGGCGGAATTTGATCAGGAGCGGCTGACCAACCCTTATGATGACACCCGGGTCCTGGTGGGCGACCTCGCCATTGAGGTGAACTCCATTCTGGCCGGGATCGACATCGACATGGGCGAAATCCTTCTGGCGGACCGCCTGCGCGAGAAAGGGCTAAAGATTGATCTGGTTTTGGCCCATCACCCGCTGGGCAAAGCCCTGGTAGGGCTGGCCGAGGTCATGCACCTGCAGGAAGATGTGTTATTCCAGTTGGGCGTTCCTATCAACATAGCGGAAGGAATTCTGGCAGACCGCATCGGGGAAGTGCACCGGGGTCTGCTCCCCCTGAATCACAACAAAACAGTTGACGGAGCCAGGATTCTCAACCTGCCGTTGATGTGCGTACATACTCCGGCCGACAACCAGGTTTATGATTTCCTCAATCAGCTGATGGAGGCGAAGAAGCCGGACACTGTCGGCATGGTTCTGTCTCTGTTAAAAGAGATCCCCGAGTACCGGCGGGCCATTGATTACGGATCAGGACCCGAGGTTGTGGTGGGGGACAAGGACCGGCGTGCCGGGAAAATCTTTGTGGATATGACCGGTGGTACAAGCGGGCCGGAAAACGCTTACGAACAGCTGGCCCAGGCGGGAATCGGCACCATCGTGGGTATGCACATGAACGACAAGCACCGCAAAGAGGCCGAAAAACATCATACCAATGTGATCATCGCCGGACACATGGCCAGCGATTCCCTGGGGATGAACCTACTGCTGGATGCGCTTGAGGCGAAGGGAATCAACGTTATGCCATGTTCCGGGTTGGAAAGGGTTAAGCGGGTTTAGGCAGGGAAGCACAATGGAACGAAGGCCAGAAATTCTGGCTCCGGCCGGAAGCATCGAGGCATTCCATGCCGCTGTGGAAAACGGGGCGGATGCCGTTTACGTGGGGGGGCAGTCGTTCAGCGCCCGGGCATATGCTGGCAACTTGAGCCTGTCCGAACTGGACGAGGTTATTCGTTATGCCCATCTTCGTGGGGTGAGGGTCTATATCACTGTCAACACCCTCGTTAACAACTCGGAATTAGAGGCCGTGGGCCGGTATTTGGGCGACCTGTACCGGATCGGGGTGGATGCCGTCATTGTTCAGGACCTGGGGGTCCTGCGGCTGGCCAGAAAACTGCTGCCTGACTTGAAAATCCATGCCAGCACCCAGATGACGGTCATGAACAGTCAGGGAGCGGCCCTGCTGGGCGGCCTTGGGGTTGCCAGGGTTGTCCTGGCCAGGGAGGTGGCCCTGACAGACATGCAGGAGATCGTCAACTTATCCGGTGTGGAAACCGAGGTCTTCGTTCACGGGGCCGTCTGTGTCTGCTATTCCGGCCAGTGCCTGATGAGCAGCCTGATTGGTGGCCGCAGCGGCAACCGTGGGCGGTGCGCTCAGCCCTGCCGCCTCCCATATAAGTTGGTTGAGAAAAACGGCGGGGATACCGGCGGTGGGAACTTGGGGCAGGGTTTCGGTCCTTACTTGCTTTCCCCCAAGGACCTGCGTCTGGGGACGCATCTGACGGAACTGGCCGGGGCTGGGGTTGCGGCTCTCAAGATTGAAGGCCGGATGAAACGGCCCGAGTATGTGGCCACCGTTACCAGGGTTTACCGGCAGGTACTGGATCGGGTTTTTGCCGGTGGTGATGGCCGCTTGGATCCGGAGGAGGAGAAAGAACTCTGGCAGATATTCAACCGGGGGTTTACCACCGGTTATTTTCTGGACAACCAGGGCAGCGAACTGATGAGCTACCTACGGCCAAACAATCGCGGCACAAAGCTGGGAAGGGTCCTTTCTTATGACCCCGGGGGTAGGATTACTGTTCAGCTTGATGATACTCTTCGCGTGGGGGATGGCATTGAGGTTTGGGTAAGCCGGGGAGGGAGAGTCGGCACCGAGGTTCATCACCTTTGGCACAACGGGGTGGAAGCTGGCCAAGCCTTTTCCGGTGAGACAGTGACATTTGACATGCCTAAGCCGGCCTGGCCCGGTGACAGGGTGTTTAAAACGATGGATGCGGCCCTGATCGAAAAGGCGCGCCGCTCCTATCTGGGGCCGGGAGTCAGGAAAATTCCCGTACATGCTGTGGTCAAGGCAGCCGTCGGCCGTCCCCTGACCATTATTCTTGAGGATGCTGATGGGTTTAAATCCCAGGCGGAAACCAGCTTTATCGCCGAAACCGCCATTAAACACCCCCTCGGTGAGGGCCGGCTCCGGGAACAGATGGAACGACTGGGGGATACACCATTCGTGCTGGAATCCCTGGCTGTTGAAATCAATGGTGAGGTTATGGTGCCGGTGAGTGAAATAAACGACGCCCGCCGGCGCGCCGCTGCTGAGCTGGAACAACTGCGGCTGGACCGCTACCACCGGGAGAGCAGACTGCCGTATCAATGGGAGGAAGACCTGTTACGGATCATCCGGCCAAGGGCAGCCGAGCAGCCTTCAACCACCGGGCACCGCGGACAGAAAAGAGCAAAGCCCGTTCTTGCGGTTACGGTAGGCAGCGAAAACTGTCTCCGGGAGGCAGTGCTCGCTGGAGCGGACTTGGTGTATTTCAGTCTCCCCGGACTGAGGCCAACCGCCACGACCCGCTGTACTCTCACTGAGGCCGCCGGTTTTTGCCAATCGCGGCGGGCCCGGTTAATCCTGGCTTTACCGAGGGTGTGGCACGAACATGAATCAGCAGGGGTTGCAGAATTGGTGCGGCTGGCCGTAGACCTGCCGGCAGACGGGCTGCTGGCAGCCGACCTGGGGGGATTGCGCCTTGCCCTTAACTCAAGTCTCCCCGTGCACACCGACTTCTCCATCCATGCGTTTAACCGGCTGGCGCTCGGACAGCTGTCTGACCTGGGTGTGACCCAGGTAACAGTATCCCCCGAGCTGACCATGGAGCAGCTGCAATCCCTAGGGTTTCCGACCGATCTGGGTCTGGAAATCATAGTCCACGGGGCCCTGCCCATGATGGTCAGCGAATACTGCGCTATCGGAGCTGTTGCTGGGAATCGCAAACCGGGACAAGCCTGCTCCCGCCCCTGCCGCCGGGGCAGTTTCCAGCTTGTTGATCGCCAGGGGTACCGCTTCCCCGTGAAAACTGACGGGGACTGCCGAATGTACGTTCTCAACCCGATGACACACTGTCTGATTGAACACGTCCCCGAACTGGTCCGCGTCGGAGCACGCGCCTGGCGGTTGGAAGCCAGGTGGGCCGAACCCGCCGTGGTCAGAGAGGTAACTGAGGCCTACAGGTATGAACTTGACCTTTACTGGGCTGATCCCAAGGGATACACATTGGTTGACAAGCCCGAAAAAGTGGCGGGTCTATGCCCTGGTGGGACTACGAAAGGACACTACTTCAGGGGGGTCGAGTGAGAACGGCCGACGCTGGCGAAGACAACCCATCTCGGCCAGGCTCAAATCCGCCAGAGGCCGCCCACCGGGCGGCCTTTAAAGGTTGAACAGGTTTTACCAAGTTGTTTCAATATGTCAGGTAAAGTATAATAAGGTGAAGCTAGGAATGGGAGCAGGAGCAACTGCGGTGGATGAAAAAACTTTAACTAAACTTGAATATAACCGGATTCTGGAGAAGCTTGCCGCTAACTGCCTTAGCCCCATGGGCCAGGAACTTGCCTTCGCGCTGCGTCCGATCACCGACCTGAACGAGATTATAAGATGGCAGGAAGAGACCTCGGAGGCCAGAGAACTGCAGCGGCTGGAACCAACGCTTCCCGCAACCGGAATCCATGACATCAGGGCCGAACTGGCTCGGGTGCGCATCGGGGCGGTTCTGGAACCGGAAGAACTGCTGCGGGTGTCCGAGACCCTCAAGGCTGCCAGGCGGCTAAAAGGGTTTCTGGCGTCACGGCCGAAATACCCAAGACTGCAGCATTGGGCGGATATGCTTGGAGTTTTCCCGCGGCTGGAAGAGCGGATCAGGGAATGCATTTCTGAAGAGGGGGAGGTCGCTGATCAGGCGTCACCGGAACTGCAGCGTTTGCGCCGTCAGATAGGCAACCTTCAGTCCCGGATCAAGGAACGCCTCGATCACTACATCCGCAGCCCCGAATTCCAGAAGTACCTCCAGGATCCCATTGTCACGATTCGCGGTGACCGCTACGTGATCCCCGTCAAGCAGGAGTACCGGGCTCAGGTGCCCGGCTTAATCCACGACCAGTCGGCCAGTGGCGCCACCCTGTTTATTGAACCGATGCCTGTTGTCGAAATCAACAACGACCTGAAGAAATGCCGGATCGAGGAGAAACAGGAAGTTGACCGGATCCTCCGGGAGCTGACTGCCTTGATCGAAGGCGTTCTCCCCGATTTGGAAGTGACAGTGGATGCGCTGGGCCGGCTGGATTTTATCCTGGCCAAGGGCAAGCTGAGCCACCAATTCGACGGCGGCCAGCCCCAGTTTAATTCCAAAGGCCGGTTGTCCATCATTCAGGGGCGGCATCCCTTGATTTCCGGGAAGGTTGTTCCGGTGAACATTCACCTCGGCAGGGATTTTGAGATCCTGCTGATTACAGGGCCGAACACCGGCGGCAAGACGGTGACTCTGAAAACAGTGGGTCTTTTTACGCTGATGGCCCAGGCCGGGCTGCACCTGCCTGCTGAAACGGGAACCGAGATGGCCGTGTTCCGGCATGTCTTTTCTGATATAGGCGATGAGCAGAGCATTGAACAGTCACTCAGCACCTTTTCGTCACACATGACCAACCAGGTTCGCATCCTGGCTGAATGTGACAACAGTTCCCTTGTTTTGCTAGATGAAGTCGGGGCCGGCACTGATCCTGCCGAAGGGGCCGCTTTGGCCCAGGCCATTCTGGAACACCTGCTCAACGTTGGGGCGAGGGTTATTGCCACCACCCACTACAGTGAACTTAAGACCTTTGCTTTTAATCATGACCGAATCGAAAACGCCAGCGTCGAGTTTGACGTGGAAACCCTGAAACCGACATACCGCCTGCTGATTGGACTGCCTGGGCGAAGCAACGCCTTTGAAATTGCGTACAAACTGGGGCTTGATCCCGGTTTAGTTGACCGGGCCAGGCAGTTTTTATCCCAGGAGGAAGTGGAGTTCTCGGAACTACTCGGCAGCCTGGTAGAAAGCCGGCGGGCCAGTGAGGAAGAACGCCAGCAGGCCGCCAGGGGCAAAGAGGAGATCCAACAACTGCGGCGGCAGTTGGAAGGTGAGCGCAGTCAGCTTCAGGAAAAAGAAGAGCGCATCCTGGATGATGCCCGGAATAAGGCTTTAGGGATTTTAAGGGAGGCGCGGTTGGAGGCCGAAAGGACTCTGAAGGAAATCCGGACGGCCCGGGGAACCGCCCGTGAGATGCGAGATGCGGCCCGCATCACTCAAGAGGGCAAGGAGAGGCTGCAGGAGGCCGAGGCCGGGCTTGCCGCCACTGTCCCGACAACCACCGCCGAAACCCCGCCGGTCACAGTCAGGCCCGGTGACCACGTGGAGATCCCCCGCCTCAAGATGCGCGGCCATGTCCTGTCCGAGCCTGGACCCACCGGGGAAGTGCTGATTCAGGCCGGAATAATCAAAATCAACCTGCCGCTATCGGATTTAAAGCTGGTACCCGAAGAAAAACCGGAGCAGCGTTACGCAGGCATTGGCAGCCTGGCTGCGGGGAAAACGCAGCAGATCTCGACGGAGTTGGATTTCCGCGGGTTAACAGTTGAAGAAGCATTGATAACAGTAGACAAATACCTTGACGACGCTTATCTTGCCGGGCTCCCCCAGGTTTACCTGATTCACGGCAAGGGGACCGGCACTTTAAGAGCCGCAGTCAAGGAGCACCTGGCAACCCATCCTCATGTCAGTTCATACCGCATTGGAGGCCCGAATGAAGGGGGCATGGGAGTCACGGTCGTCAAGCTGAAAACGGGGTAAATGTGCCGGCATAAAAAACTTTGCGGAACAGCACTTGAAAACACCGCCCGCCTCCATTGGCGGGTTAAGTTTTTATAAGAACATAATGCCGCTCTCCTTTTATTCCCGGCACAGGAACACTTTCCATTCGTTTCCATAAAATGTATCAGACATCTATGAAAGGAGGACTTACATTGTCAGACTTAGGATTCAAGCGAACGATGAACAAAGGTCACGGAGAAAAAGAATTGACCAGGAAGTGCCCGCCTGACCTTATTCAAACACACACGCACGAGTTCTTGGGCAGTACGGCACTGGCGGGTGTGAGACTGCACAACCATCGTTTTGCTGGGGTTAGCAGTGAAGAGATTCCTAGGGGAAGAAGTCATGTCCATGCCATTTTAACGAATACCGACTTTTTTGTAATGCATTTACACGAAGTCGGGGTTACTACGGGTCTGGCTATTCCGGTTGGCGAAGGGAAACACGTACACCTGGCCACGGGAATTACCACATGCAATGCAGCACACGCCCATGAATTTATATTTGCGACGATTATTGAAAACCCACTTGTGATACCCGACGATAATTGCTGAGTGGTGAACAGCCAGGCTGGATTACAGCCTGGCTTTCTACGTGCGCTCGGCATGGGGAAAATATTTTCGTTCCTGACCGGCGGCGGTTGTCAGTTTACTCAATGAAATTTTGCATCCAGACCAGATTAAAAGCTTCCCCGAATTTGGTTCCGACGCGAACGAATCGCCCACACTCAGAAAAGCCGTTGGCTTTGTGGAAGCTCAAGCTTATTTCGTTCAATGCCGAAATACTAGCCAATAGCGTGCGGACTCCCATCGTTTTGGCTGCTTCGGTTAAGAGATGCAGAAGTTTTGCACCCAGGCCCTTTCGTGTGTGCAATGGTGAGATAAAATAGGTCAATTCCGCCGCCTGCCTGAAAGCTTCAGCGAAATGGGTCGGTCGTAACAGCCCAAAACCTACTACTTCACTGTCTCCTGTCTCAATGACATAAAAGGGATATACTTTGGCCGCTTCCTGCAATTTTTCAAAGAAGGAATAGCACTTTTCTTTCCGGGAAGGCGGCAAAACTGTTTGTCACATAGTAGTTGAAAATATCGATCACGGCTTCCATATCCCCATCCCGGGCCTTCCTGAAACTATAATCCAAAAATCATCCCCCCACAATTCAAATTATTTCTCGCCAACTGACTTCGCTGCAGTCTTTGTATCGGCCGACAAAAACCATTGCTGTCCCTCACGGCTCTCCCAAAAAAGGGGTGCAAAATTTATATGCTTACGGTAATCTAATATTGAGGGGTCGCCATACTTGGAGCTAGGAGACCGTTGCAAAAGTCCATCTGCGTCGTTCCATCCGCGCATTCTTGCTCGACGTACGTTTAGTACGCCATCGCTACGAATGCTTGATGCGCCTAGCATCTGGAGCTTTTTCAACTAGTCTCTATTTGAGTCAAAATATACAAATCATGTGCCTAAAACATGTTTTGCAGCAGACTCCTATGAACCCTTGCTTAACTCCAAATATATCAAAAAAACGGTCAGACCAACATCACCATGTCTACGGAGGGTAACCCTAATGGAAAAAATCCTAATAATAGAAGACGAGGAGCCGATCTCGGAACTGATAAGGCTTAACCTCTCCCTGGTTGGCTTCGAAACCAGCCAGGCCTTTGACGGAGCGGAAGGGCTGGGCTGCATCAGAAAAGGCGGCATTGATCTCGTCATCCTGGACATCATGCTCCCCGAGATTGACGGGTACCAACTGCTGCCCACTATTCTGGAGAAGAAAATCCCGGTAATAATCCTGACCGCAAAAGACAGCTTGAGAGACAAGGTCAAAGGGTTGAATCTGGGGGCTGACGATTATATCACCAAACCATTCGAAGGGATTGAACTTCTGGCCAGGGTCAGGGCTCTGCTGCGGAGAGCGGGAAAAGAGGCCGGAACCAAAGGGTTTGAGGACATTCAGCTTTTTTTCGAACAGCGAAGGGTGTTCAAATCGGGGGAGGAAATTGAGCTGACCCCCAAAGAGTTCGACTTGTTAAGGACGCTTCTCGAGAATAAGGGGATTGCCCTGTCAAGGGAAAGACTGCTTCAGATGGTCTGGGGTTACGATTTCGAGGGGAACACCAGGACTGTTGACATGCACATTCAAAGGCTCCGCAACAAACTGAAGACCGATAGGATTAAAACTGTTTATAAGATCGGGTACCGGCTGGAGGCTTGAGGCAGCGAATATAGAACCGGTGGTTTGGGTACATCAGGGCTGGGTCCAAGGATGAAGAGTCTGGAGGACTTCAAATGAAATTTCACTGGAAGATATTCTGGCTGTGCATCGGGGTATATGTGCTGTCTCTGACCATCACAGGTGTGGCTGTAACCGAAAACAGCTATAGAAGCGCTCTGAACAAAGAAGTGGAACGGTGCCTCAGGGAAGAGAGCGGCATCCAGTCCACCCTCACTCTATATTTGATGACCAATCAAAAGCTGTCCCAGGAAAAACTTGATATCAGCAGCTACAGCCAGAACATGGTGGACATGTTCGGAACCAAAGGAGCATATATGGAGGTCTTTGACGAGGGCAGGAAAATGCTGTCCTCCAGCGCCCCGAAGGGGTGGAAGTTCCCCAGGGAAGAGCTTGAGGCCGCCCTGAGAAACGGTAGAAACTATATTTTGCGCAGGAACAACGGCAGGCACTATCTTTTCGTCACCGACCTGGTTCAGGTCGGGCCTCAGAGGCTGCTTGTTTCAATAATCTCGGACGTTACCCACATCGATGAACAGAGACGGAACCAGTACCTGTTCTTCTTTCAGATAGGACTGGCAGGGCTTTTGCTTGTTGGGCTGGGAACGGGTTTTATGAGCAAACTTGTCATCAAGCCGATTGAGAAATTGAGCCGGGCCTCTCAGCATATCGCCTCCGGCAATTATCAGGAACGGGTGGAGGCGGCTGCCCGTGACGAAGTCGGCTTTCTGGCGGAACAGTTTAACATTATGGCTGCCGAAATTGAGAAGAAGGTTGCTGCGTTGGAAGCGGAAGGGGAAAGAAAACAGCGTTTTATCGACAACCTCACCCACGAATTAAGGACGCCTTTGACCTCCGTCATCGGGTATTCGGACCTCATGCTCAACATCAAATATGATGAAAAGGTGTTTGGCGAAGGCCTCAGGTACGTTAATTCCGAAGGCAGAAGAATGCTGAAAATGGTCAATACCTTGATGGATATGATTTTACTGCGGCAGAACGCTTTCCATCCGGAAAAGCAGCGGATACTGCCGCTTCTCTCAGAAGTATCGGACATCATGAGAATGAAGGCGGAACAATACGGCGTAATTTTGGAGATCCGGGGAGAGGATTTTGAAGTAAAGATCGACTGGGATTTGCTGAAGGCCGCGCTGGTCAACATAGTTGACAACGCCGTCAATGCATCTACTCCGGGCAGCACTGTTATTCTGGGAACGGAGTATCGTGCGGGCCGCCCCACTGTTTACATCCGGGACAGGGGAAAAGGGATGGCGGCAGAAGAAATCAACAGGGTTTTGGAACCGTTCTACCGCGTGGACAAATCCCGGTCGCGCAAAGACGGCGGGCTCGGCCTGGGGTTGTCCATCTGCAGCGAAATCGTTAAAGCCCATGCCGCGGAGCTTCAAATAGAAAGCGAGGCCGGCGAAGGAACGGACGTGAAAATTTTGTTCGAGACTGAAAATTTTACAACTTCGTGACAACATTATTGTCAGTTTGATGTATGTCCCTGGTAATCTAACGGTGAAAGGGGGCAATAGAATGAAGCTGATTTGGAAATGGATTGCTGTGGCAGGGGTTATCTTTTTACTGGCCGGCTGTGCCGGAAATCAAATCAAGGACAACAAGATTTACGTTGTCAAGGAGAACGGGCAGAAGCAGAGTGTTGAGCCCGGTGGGCAGTTGAACACCGAAGGGGTAATTCCCTTTCGGGACAATATTGGGCTAACCCCTGACTCAACGACAAATATGGTAATTGCCGTATCTCCTGACAACAAAATTGTCTTTCTGCAGGCTCCATCCATTGTTAAGGGCAAGAGCAGGACAACCGTTATCAAAGGAGACCCGGATACGAGGGTGGATATAATTAAGTATGAGCTTCCTACAGGCGAAAGACACGTGATTGCCTGGGACCTCCCCTTTGTTTCCACCTCCAAATGGAACAGGGACGGAACCATGGTCGCTTTCGGCGGCGGTAGGCAGTTGAGGATATACAATGTCGCGACAGAAAAATTCGTTATGCAGGACCAGATGAAAACCAATCCAGTAACATACTTCGGCTGGTCCCCGGACGGGAAGAAGCTGTATACGGAGCACCCAAACCTGCCCAATGCCAGCATTTACTACACCGACTCTGAAAAATTTGTTTACGCTTATGAGGCTAAAGACGATTTGTACTTTAAAGGTGTTCTGGATCAGCAATACTATTACGGGACAAAGAATTTTACCGAGGGGGGCAATTTCGTTGCCCGGACGGTAATTGCTGATGAAGCGGGAAATGTCGTCAAGGAACTTACCGGGGGGCGTTTCCGGGACGCCTATCAAAGGTCCCTGATTCAAGTGGGGAACGAGGAATTTGGTTTGGAATACATCCCTGACATCAACAAACCCGGCGACGCAAGGCAATTGACGAAGGCATTTGTTTATGACGCCAAGTTCGTCAGGGGGGGCAAAGTTGCTTTTATCACAGATGATGGCAACATTGAGAAAAATGGTTTCCTGCTTCACATAGCCGACAGGCAGGGAAAAGAGATCGTCAAACTTCCCGTTTCGGGGGCCACTATGCTGCTGTTGCCCGATGGCAAGACGGGTTTTATCGGGGGGCCCGGGGGGGAGACAGTTGACTTTGTCAAAAACGAGCTGGTCGGCAAACGGGAGGTCGGGGAATTGCCTCTCTCGGAACATGAGGAAATCTTCAGGACCGTCAGAGGGGCCTTGGATACTTACTACCGGTTTGAAATGAGCGGGGTCAAAAATCAGGACGCCGCCAAAAAATACTTCGTTGACACCCATGATCCCCAACAATGGGCATATTTCGATTTGACAACGATGTGGAAGGAGAGGAAGCACCCCTTCTTCATGACAGCTTCGGATACCAGCTTGAATATCTCTTTGAGGGACTTAAGGGTTGAACAGGATAAAAACGGCCCGGTTCGGACCTTCCCGGTTCGGGCTTCGCTGAAAGTGGAATCCGGTGCCTCGAACTCGTCCGGTACAGGTGTGCTGCAAACCCTCGCCCTGGAGTTGATAAAGAGGGACGATAGATGGTACGTAACCGGCTTCAGCACGTTCCCCAACTCCAAAAAAGCTCTGGAAGCACGCCAAAAGGCTGAACAATTTGTCAAGGAAGCACGGGAAGGCAGGCTGTTTGACGGTGTGCTGCAGGGGAAAGACGTAAAAATAGGGCAGATCCAGTTCTGGCAGATGAGCGAACCCCATCTTGCCGGTGACGTTGAGACCGCCAATTTTGCCAAGGTGTACCTCCAGGTTGAGGAGGAAGGGAACACAGTTGTTTACAGAATGGTTATGGACAAAAAAAACCAGAGCTACTGGAAACCCGGGCGGCTCAGCAAAGGGCTGTCCGGCCTGTAACTAAGACGTAACAGGAGCGGCCTTATGCCGCTCCTTAACCTTTTCATTAAAGACCGGATAGTTGGCATGATATAGACGTGGAAACTTAAAAGGCAAATTAATAACCACCGGGGGAGAATATGACGGCGAACTACCTTACTCTTTACCGAACAGGCAAACTGCATCAAAAAATTGAACAACTGAAGAAAGACCTTAGCCCATGCAACCTCTGTCCGCGGGAATGCGGCGCCAAACGGCTGGAAGGTGAGAGGGGGGAATGTGGTGCTGGTGAACAGGCCGAAATATCCGGGTACTCACCACATTTCGGGGAAGAACCGCCTTTGGTCGGCAGAGGCGGATCGGGGACCATTTTTTTTGCCTACTGCAGTCTGCGCTGCGTTTTTTGCCAGAACTACGAAACGAGTAGAGGAATAGACAAGTCCGAAGTTTCCGGAGAAGAACTTGCCGGGATTATGCTCAGGCTGCAGGCAATGGACTGCGAAAACGTTAACCTGGTGACACCCACCCATTACGTACCCCAGGTGCTGGAAGCCCTGGAGCTTGCGTGCGAGGACGGTCTGCACCTTCCGTTGGTTTACAACTGCAGCGGTTACGAGAAGCTGGACATTTTGCGGAAGTTGGATGGTGTAATCGACATTTACATGCCGGATATTAAGTACGCTAACGCTGAGATCGCCCGTAAATACTCCCGCATTTCGGATTACCCCGCTGTCGCCAAAGAAGCCTTGAAAGAAATGCACCGCCAGGTCGGAGATTTAGTTCTGGACAAGAAGGGGGTAGCCCTACAGGGTCTCCTCATCCGCCATCTGGTTATACCGGGCGGTGCAGCCGGCACGGCGGAACTGATGCGATTTATCGCCAGGGAGGTTTCCCCCACCAGCTGGATTAACATCATGGATCAGTATTACCCAACGTACCTGGCCTACCGGTACCCGGAAATCGCCCGGAGGGTAACGCCTAAGGAGTATGAGGAAGCTATTGAAGCGGCCCGGAAGGCGAGTCAGGAATTTCGCCTTTTATAATTATTTAGGCGTTTTTGCTGCTTCTTTTCGCTCTTTATCTATCAGTTGCTAAACCTAAATTGAAACTAAAACCTTCGGATCCGGTTAATACATAACTGAGGATAGATTAGTGGTAACGGCTCCCGGGATTTCCCCGGAGTCTTTTTTTTGTACCTACAATTATCCTGTTGAGGGAAGACAAGACTGGAATTATAATTAGGTAAGCTAAATATTTGTATACCTAACTAAACCGCGAGGTGTAAAGAACGTGATGATCGATGTGAACCCAACAACCCAAAAGCTCATGGAATCCTTTTTGCAGTTTAAGAAACTCCATTGGAATCGCAGCCCGGTTGCCGGCTTCAAGCCCAGTGAAATCATGGTGCTGTTTTGCATAAAGAAAAGGGTGAAGCCTGACGAGCCCGGTATCAAGGTATCGGAACTAAGCAGCCATCTCAAGGTAACATCACCGACAATCACGCAGCTGGTAAATAGCCTTGAAGAGAGCGGGTTGGTGGAGCGAACCATGGATAAAGAAGACAGGCGTGCCGTGCGCGTCAGGCTTACCGATGATGGTGAAAACGTGATTAAAAAGGCTTGGCAGGCTTTTTCCGCTTCCTTCAGTGGATTGGTTGATTACTTGGGGGAGGAAAAAAGCAATGAGCTTGCGGAGCTTTTGGCAGAGGTCTTTTCTTACTTTAATGAGCGGCGCGAACAAAGCTTCCAACAGCTTTAACAGAACGGGGCGATAGTTGATGCTTAAGCTTTTCCGGTTCCTGAAGCCCTACAAAAGTCCTGTGCTTGGCGTTTTGGTACTTATCTTTTTCCAATCGATTTCTGACTTGTACCTGCCGACTCTGATGGCGGACATTGTGGACACGGGCATTGTCAAGGGCGATATAAATTACATTATGCAAATCGGTGGCCTTATGCTGCTTGTCGCGGCGGGAGGTACCTTTTGCGCGATTTGGGCCGGCTTTCTGTCGGCAAAGACCGCGACTGGTTTCGGAAAGGATCTCCGCAGTAAGGTTTTTGCCCACGTACAGAACTTTACCCTTCACGAATTTGACCATATCAGCACCCCCTCACTGATTACCAGAACGACAAACGATATTACTCAGGTGCAGATGGTAACCTTGATGATGCTGCGCATTTTTGTCAGCGCCCCGATCATGACGGTCGGCGGCGTGATCATGGCAGTTTCCAAGGATGCCAGGTTGTCGTGGGTTTTGGTTGTTGCCGTACCGGTTCTGGCTGCTGCCATCCTTATTATTGTCAGCAGAAGCATACCGCTTTTCAAGGCGATGCAGGCCAAAATAGATAAATTAAATCTGGTCCTGCGGGAAAACTTGAGCGGTATTCGGGTCATACGGGCCTTTAACCGCATTGAATACGAGCATAATCGGTTCAACGATGCCAACCTTGACCTTACCGGTACCGCTATAAGGGTCAATAGGATGATGGCGGTCTTGATGCCGATCATGATGCTGGTGATGAACTTTACGACCATCGCCATTATTTGGTTCGGCGGCATCCGTATTGATAGTGGGGATATGCAGGTTGGCGCTTTGATGGCGTTTCTGCAATATGCTATGCAGATCATGTTCTCACTCTTAATGGTGTCGTTCATGTTTGTCATGGTACCCCGTGCCTCCGCTTCAGCGGAAAGAATCAACCAGGTGCTTGACACCGCGCCCAAAATCAAGGAGCCGGCACAGGTTAAGAGCGCCGGCAGCAAAAGAGGTTTTGTGGAATTCAAGGATGTCACCTTCAGCTACCCCGGAGCGGAACAGCCCGCAATCAGCAATATTTCTTTCAGCGCCGGACCTGGTGAGGTAACGGCGATTAGCGGCGGCACCGGTTCCGGCAAGTCGACGCTGATCAACCTAATCCTGCGTTTTTATGATATTGACAGCGGCAGCATTCTGGTTGACGGTGTGGATGTCCGCGAAATGCCGCAGAAAAGCCTCAGGGCCAAAATCGGTTTTGTGCCGCAAAAGGCGGTGCTCTTCACGGGTTCCATTGCCGACAATATCAGATTCGGCAAGAAGGAGGCCACGGATGAAGAGGTTCGGCATGCTGCTGACACCGCCCAGGCAGCAGAGTTTATCTCCGAAATGAAAGACGGCTTTGCTTTTGTGATCGCCCAGGGCGGCACCAACGTCTCGGGCGGGCAGAAGCAGCGCCTTGCCATCGCCCGAGCGCTGGTCAGGAGGCCGGAGATCTATATTTTTGACGACAGCTTCTCGGCACTTGATTTCAAGACCGATGCCAAGCTGCGGGCAGCCTTAAAAAGGGAAACAGCAAACTCCACAGTGCTGATTGTTGCCCAGAGAGCCAGCACGGTTATGGATGCAGACCGGATTATCGTCCTTGATGAAGGTCAGATAGTGGGAGTCGGCAGCCACAAGGAGCTGCTCCAAACATGCGAGGTATATCGTGAAATTATATCCTCACAGCTTTCCGAGGAGGAAATAGCATGAGTGAAGTTAAGAGAGAGCACAGACCTTTCATGGGCCCCGGGAGAGGCCGCGGGGTAGGCCCCGGGGCTGGTCTCTCCATGATGATGCCCGCGGAAAAAGCGAAGGATGTCAAGGGCACGCTGAAAAGGCTGATCGGCTATTTAACGCCCCGCAAATTCCAGCTCGTCACAGTGTTCTCAATGGCTGCTTTGAGCACGATATTCAGCATTTTCAGTCCGAAGATCATGGGCAAAGCAACGACCAAGCTTTTTGAAGGCCTCATGCTGAAACTAAGGGGGGTACCGGGCGCCAGGGTGGATTTCGACTTTATCCTGCACATACTGCTGACTTTAGCTGCGCTTTATGTTGCCAGTGCTTTTTTCAATTATGTGCAGCAGTTTATCATGGCGGGTGTGGCTCAGAAAATCGTTTTTGACATGCGCCGGGATATCGATGACAAGCTGTCCCGTTTGCCCTTGAAATTCTTTGACTCACGTACGCACGGGGAAATCCTGAGCCGGGTCACCAATGATGTTGATAACATCAGCAGTACACTGCAGCAGAGCCTCGCCCAGCTTTTTTGGGCCATCGTTACTCTGGTCGGCATTATCATAATGATGCTGACGATTAGTCCCTTGATGACTCTTATCAGTGTTGTAACTTTGCCTCTCAGCCTTGTGGCCACCAAAGCCACCGTATCCCGTTCACAGAAATATTTTTCGGAGCAGTGGAAGGATCTTGGGGAACTCAACGGCCATGTTGAGGAAATGTACACCGGCCACCAGGTAGTGAAAGCGTTTGGGCACGAGGGCGAATCAATCAACAAGTTCAATGCCATTAACGAAAGGCTTTACGTTGCCAGCTGGAAATCGCAGTTCATTTCCGGTATTATCATGCCGCTCATGAACTTCATCAGCAACATCGGGTATGTATTTGTCTGCGTGGTCGGAGGCATTTTCGTCACGAGAAAAGCCATCGAAATCGGCGATGTTCAGGCATTTATTCAATACTCAAAGCAGTTTACCCACCCGATAACCCAGACCGCCAATATCGCCAACATCATCCAGTCAACGGTGGCGTCAGCCGAGCGTGTTTTTGAACTCCTGGACGAGGTGGAAGAAATACCCGACAGGGATGACGCCAAAGCCATTGACTTCCCGAAGGGCAGGGTCGAGTTCCAAAATGTCAAGTTCGGCTACAAGGAAGACGTCCCCCTTATCGACAGCATGAATATTGACGTCAAACAGGGACAGACAATCGCCATTGTCGGGCCGACCGGTGCGGGCAAAACCACACTTGTGAACCTGCTGATGCGCTTCTACGAGATAGGCGGCGGGAAAATAACCGTTGACGGTGTTGATATCCGGGATCTGAGGCGAGGGGATTTGCGCAGTATTTTTGGCATGGTGCTGCAGGATACATGGCTCTTTAACGGCACAATCCGGGACAATATAGCCTATGGCCGGACGGGTGCTACCGACGAGGAGATCGTCCGGTCGGCGAAAGCGGCTCATGCCGACCATTTTATCAGAACCCTACCCGACGGGTACAACACCATCCTGAATGAGGAAGCCTCCAACATTTCGCAGGGGCAGAAGCAGCTGCTGACAATTGCCCGTGCCATACTCGCCGATCCGGCTATCCTCATTCTGGATGAGGCCACCAGCAGCGTCGATACCAGAACCGAGGTGCTGATCCAAAAGGCGATGGCCGCGCTGATGAGGGGCAGAACGAGCTTTGTGATTGCCCACAGGCTGTCCACCATTCGCGAGGCAGATTTGATCCTGGTAATGAACCACGGCAGCGTGATTGAGAAGGGCAGCCACAAAGAACTCCTGGCCCAGGGCGGCTTTTACGCGGATCTTTACAACAGCCAGTTTACGGGGGCCAGTCTGGAAAAGGAAGCTGTATAAGAAAAAGGCAACGACCATCCCGGTAATCGCGGGATGGTCATTTTTTTCGTCGACAACGCGGCTTCAGTTCTGCTATCCTTATCATGATGTTGATAATGGAGGAGGCCGTATTAATGGTAATTGCCCTCATCGCCCATGACAAAAAGAAAGCCGATTTGCTCAAGTTTGTTGAAGAAAACAGAACTCTCTTGAGCAGTAACAGCCTGATAGCGACGGGGACGACCGGCAAGATGATCGGAGAAAAAACAGGCTTGGATGTCTTATGTCTTATGTCGGGACCGTTGGGAGGCGACCAGCAGATCGGAAGCAGAATCATAGGTGGTGAGGTGGATCTGGTGATATTTTTCCGGGATCCGTTGACGGCCCAGCCTCATGAACCGGACATCAACGCCTTGATCAGGATTTGCGATGTTTATAACATTCCGATTGCCACTAATTTAGGTACAGCCAAGGGCCTGCTGAAAGCGTTAACGGATAATTGAATCGGTTTCCACGATCTTAAGAGAACGTCTCCCGGACTACTTCATTCACCTTGAGGCGAATTGGTTCCCAGATCGCTGACTTGATTTTTTTCACCCATTCATATAACATAAAAGTGTAACAGCTGTGGTTGAGATTTTGAGAAACCACAAGGGCAGTTAAATGTCCTTTTGGTTTCTCTTTTTTTGCGTTTCTTTTAATGGATCATGCCCTGTTTTTATCGGTCAAATTGCAGCCGGGGGGGATGTGTCTTGGAAAGGACTCAGGTGGTCGTAATCGGCGGGGGGGCTACGGGGACCGGCATATTGCGGGATCTTGCCCTGAGAGGCGTTCCGGCGGTTCTGTTTGAACAGAAGGACTTAGCTTTTGGAACGAGCGGCAGATTTCATGGCCTTTTACATAGCGGCGGCCGCTATGCGGTTAAGGACGGCGATGCCGCCAGGGAATGTATTGAAGAAAATACAATTCTCAAAAAGGTTGCGTCCTGCTGTATTGAAGACACCGGCGGCATGTTCGTCCAGCTTGACCGGGATGATCCCGATTACGTGGAAAGCTGGCTGCGGGCCTGCAAACAGGTCGGGATCCCGGCGGCGGAACTGTCTCGCCGCGAGGCCTTGGAGATGGAGCCTAACCTATCCCCATCCCTGAAAAGGGCTTTCAAAGTCCCTGATGCCTGCATTGACGGGTTTTTGTTAACCCTTGCCAATGCCCAGTCGGCTGTGGAAATGGGGGCGGCGGTGAAAACCTACACGCGGGTTACGAAAATTGCGGTGGACAGCGATAAGGTGCAGGGCGTGCATTACCGGGATGAAATTTCCGGCGACGAGGGATTTCTGGGCTGCGAACTGGTAATCAACGCCGGAGGGCCGTGGGCGGGCGAGGTGGCATCTTCAGCCGGCACTAATATCAGGGTCAACTGTGACAGGGGTGCCCTCATCATATTCAACCACCGCCTCACCAGCCATGTGGTGAACCACTGCCGGGTGCCGGGAGATGCCGATATTCTGGTGCCAGCCGGTCCGGTTTCGATCCTGGGCACTACTTCTGTTGCCGTTGACGACCCCTGGGATTTACGGGTGGGTGCCGGGGAGGTTGAATACATAGTGTCTCTGGGGGCGGAGATGGTTCCCTCAGTGACCGAAGCACGGATCATGCGGGCTTTTGCGGGAATTCGTCCACTCTATAGCGCCGAGCCGAACGGTGACACGGGCGGGAGGGAAATCAGCCGTGGTTTTGCCCTCATAGACCAGCAGGAACTGGATGGCACGGAAGGGTTAATTTCCGTCGTGGGCGGCAAATTGACCACTTACCGCCTGATGGCCCAGGTGACCACCAATCTTGCCTGCCGCAAGCTGGGTGTGGCCAAGCTCTGCACAACTGACCGGGTGCCGTTGAAGGTATTACCACAGGATAGCGCACTAGCGGAAGCCAAAAAAGTCCTGTCCCATCCCGTGGCTATGAGCACGTACCGGCGCCTGGGACCGGGGCTGGCAGCGGTGGTGGAGAAAGTGAAAAACGATCCGGCCCAGGCGGAGATCATTTGCGAATGTGAGCTGATCACCCGGGCGGAACTGGAAACGTATCTGTCCGGCACCGCCAGGGTACCGGCGCGGACGCTGAACGACCTCAGCCGCAGGACGCGGCTGGGGATGGGCCCTTGCCAGGGAACATTCTGCGGCTATAGGGCAATGCTGGTCGGTTATGAAACCGGGAAATGGACCGCTGACGAGGCCGGCGAGCAGTTGGTGTCTTTCGTAAAGAACAGGTGGAAGGGCCAGAAATTTGTCCCCTACGGCAAACAGACGCAGCAGCTCGGCATCAGCCGGGATTTATACGGGGCCTCTCTAAACCTGATCGAACCTGGTAATGGAGTTGAGAAATAGCATGTATGACGTACTCGTAATCGGCGGGGGGCTGGCGGGTATGACCGCTGCCGCCGCAGCGGCCAAAACCGGAGCGCGGGTGGGATTGGCCGGTACCGGTCCGGGCAGTTTCGCCCTTGGATCGGGCTGCATCGATTTCGACGGCCTGCTCCCGGAAGGGGAAGGCACGCCTGCCGTAAAGTGCCTGCAGGAAGCAGTTGATTTCTTCACCACGATGACGGCCGGCGCCGGGTGTGATTACCGGGGCGAGCTGACGGGAAAGCGCATGCTGCCAACGATCGTGGGTACTTATCAGCCGGCATCATACGCCCCATCCAGCGTTTGGGTTCCGGACCCGGCACTGCCGGGCACCGTGGCAGTGGTGGGGGTACGCGGCCTGACGGGCTTTAACGCCGAATTTATCGCGGAAAGGTTGTCTTTCCAGGCAGACACTCTGGGCTTTCTCACCAGGTATCACGCCAGGATGATCGAACTCCCCCGGGGCGGGCGGCAGTCAATAACTGCTTACGATGCAGCGGTCTGTATGGAAATGGAGGAGTCAAGACGGGAACTGGCCGCTGCGTTGCAGCCTGCTGCTGAGGCCGCCGACCTGGTGATTTTACCCGGTATCCTGGGCATAAAAGTGACAGCCGGCGACCTGGGCGCATTTGGGGATGCGGTGGGCTGTCCCGTTTGCGAAATGGCGACTATGCCTCCATCTGTACCCGGACTCAGGGTATACCATCACCTTTTGGAGTATTTGCAGAAAACGGGCGTGGAATTGAATCTGGGCCATCCTGTGCGCCATTGTTTGCTCGACCGGACTTATTGTACGGCAGTCAGCCTGGCGACTCCGGGGCGGGATCGGCTGCTGCCGGCAAAGGCTGTGGTGATCGCCACCGGCCAAGTGGTGCAGGAAGGCGAGCCCGGTGCCGCTGGCATTGATCTGCCATTTGATCTTCGGAAAGACGGAATCAAGGTGAATCGGCAGTTACAGCCTCTGAATAAAGAGGGGGCTGTCATCGCGGATAACGTGTATGTGGCAGGCAGCATTCTGGGCGGCAATAACCCGAAGAACGGCAATGCGGCGGCCATCACAACCGGCTGCCAGGCAGGTATTTCAGCGGCGAAGGTGGTGGGGTACAATGCGAAAAAATGAAAGGAACCTTGATAACTGCTTGAAATGTACCTACTGCAATACTGTATGCCCGGTACTCAAGGCGAATCCCATCTATCCAGGGCCCAAACGCCTGGGACCGGAACTGGAACGCTTCCGCAAGTCGGGTGTGGACAGCGTCACCGACTGGGTGGACTACTGCCTGGGATGCGGGCAGTGCAATCTGGTTTGTCCGAATGGCGTACAGGTGGCGGAACTGATTGCCGGAGCCAAGTTCAACCACCACAAACGAGGGAAGCGCATGATGCGCGACAGCCTCCTGGCCCGGCCCGGCCTTTTGGGCAGACTGGGTACGCTGGTGCCGCCTGTAACCAATGCTGTGTTGGGTTTGCGGCTGACCTCCCACTTGATGTCGGGGACGATGGACATTTCTGAAAATCGGAAATTTCCCCCTTATGCAGCCAAGCGCCTCTCATCTTCCCCGGGAGTTGCCGAGGGGAAAGAGCGCCTGTTGTTCTTCCCGGGGTGTTTTGCCCAACATAATAAACCTGGTGTTGGTGACGCAGCGATAAAGGTTTTGGAGCTTTTCGGCTATTGTGTCGAGGTCGCCCGTACGGGCTGCTGCGGCCTTCCGGCCATGGCCAACGGAAACGCTAAGGAAATGCAGGCCCGGGCGCGTCATAATATTTTGTCACTGGAAAAAGCTATTGGGGGTGGGCACAAAATTGTGGTTGCCTGCACGAGCTGCGGGCACACTCTCAAGTGTCATTATCCACACCTTTTCGAGCAGGATAAGCACCTTGACGAACTGGCCCAACAAGTCGCCGCCAATACGTTTGACCTGGGAGAATTCTTGCTGGGACTGGAAAGCCAGGGAGAGTCCGGCAGGCGCCCCGGGAATGTGGAGCTCAGTCTGGCTTACCATGCCCCGTGTCATTTAAAGGCCCAGGGGATAGGGAAACCGTGGTTGAGCCTCTTGGCTCGCATCCCCGGCCTCCGGGTGGTCGACGTCAACGCCGGCTGCTGCGGGATTGCCGGGACATACGGCTTTAAGAAGGAAAAATACCAGCTTTCGATGGACATAGGCCGGGATCTTTTCGACGGGCTGAAAAAAATCAAACCCGACGTGGTGGTCAGCGAATGCGCCACCTGCCAGATGCAGATACAGGACGGGACTGGTTTTGCCGCTGCCCATCCGGTTGAAATACTATATCGGGCTTTCAACCAAACGGCATTTTAAAAGATGAAAATGCATTGTTGACACGGTTGAAAGGAGCGCTTAACCTGATGATAGATAGAAATTAAGGGGGTTTCAGATTGGTATCCAGGGGAGACGTTTTCCGCAATAGTCCCATTATTGCCGGCATCCGCCACACCAGCGACATCGAACAGGTGCTGCAGACCCCGGTAAACCTTGCTTTTTTGCTGGCCGGCGACATATTGCAGCTGAAGGAGAGCGCGGCACAATTAACCGGTTTTGGCAAAAAGGTCTTTATTCACATGGATATGGTTAAGGGGCTCGGGAAGGACGATGCCGCGGTTGAATTCGTAGCCAGGGAGATTAAAGCGGCGGGGATTATCACCACACGTGCCAGTCTGGTGGGCAGTGCCAGAAAGCATAATCTCCTCTCGGTTCAAAGGCTGTTTCTGCTTGACTCCACCTCCCTCACCACCGGCCTGGAGCTGGTCAGGAATGCAGACCCGGACTGTGTTGAAGTTCTGCCGGGTATTATTCCCAGGATGATCGTGAAAGTGAAACAAAGTATAACTTGCCCTATTGTTGCCGGGGGTCTGATTCAAACCGAAGAGGACATTGTCTCGGCATTAAAGGCGGGAGCGGTTGCAGTCTCCGTCGGCGACAAATCACTGTGGAATATAAAGGACCCGGGGCACCTTTACACCGTATAATTCAGATAAAAAAACGAACCGGTTTCGAATCCGGTTCGTTTTTTATATGCTGCAGCCGTTTTAGTCCCTTGTTTGACCTTGTTGATCCGGCAACCCAAAGCCGCCTACGATGTTGTCATAACAATGACCTCATCCGAAACTCCTCTTTCGGCTCCGGTCTGCTTATCGTACGCGACTATGCGATAATTATAGACCTTGTTCAGTCTGGCAGTCTTATCAGTGAAGGAATGCTTTGACAGATACTTGCCCACGGCAATTTTCCTCGAGGTATCATCGGTCCAGCGTTCCACGGTATAAACGACCCCGCTGCTGCTCCCGTTCACTTCCCAGTTCAATTCGACCTGAGCCTGGGAACCCGTTATCCTGGGGCTTCCCTCCAGGTTAATCCCCAGGCTGTCATCACCACTGAAAATTTGGTGATCGGGTAGGTTACAGTATCGAGACGGAGTCGATTCGCCGGGTGCGAAAACCTTGGTTGTCACTTCGCTTGGTGGGCATCCGCCGCCCTGCCCGCCCCCGGGGATGTTGGCCAGGAACAACTGCCCACCGTGGCGAGGATCGGAGCATACCTGGAGACGGGTACCGGATACCGTGCCCCCCGGGCCATGAATCGTGCAGTTCTGCCGCGGCAGTTCCTCGCTGGCATCGAGCGGCCGCACAGGCCCAACGTATGGTGCCGGCCGTTTCAGAAATACTCCTGAAATCTTCGTGGGGCAGTACTCGGTTGCCAACTGGCCGCTTTCGGGGCAGATTTCCGCTTGAACGTGAACGGTGCAGGTCTGGGTAGGTTCCGTACCTTTGACGAAAAGTTCGGAGACGATATCACTATCCGGGCACAGTTCACTGGGGAGAGTGCCGGATTTGATGCAAACAGGGACGGACACAATGTTATCCGGGCGTTTAAAATCATGCACGGGAGCATCGGCAAGGGCCTTGGACATGACCGCCTTCCAGATCCTGGCCGGAAAAGAACCCCCGTAGGTTCCGGTCATTGATACTTCCTTGTCATACCCCATCCAAACTGCCCCGGAAAGTTCCGGGGTGTAACCCAGGAACCAGGCATCCACGTCTTTTTGGGTGGTTCCCGTCTTGCCAGCCGTGGGACGGTTGAGTGCAGCCGCCCGCCCGGTTCCGGCCTTAACAACTGTCTGCAGAAGATCAGTCATCAAGAACGCGGTCTGCTCCGACATTGCCACCCGGTGTTTAGGCTTGGCCTGGTACAGAATGTTACCGTCCCGGTCACGGATTTCCCTGATGGTGTGCGGTTGGATATAAACCCCCTGGTTGGCGAAAGTGCCATAGGCAGCGGCCATTTCCAGGGGAGTGATCCCCTTGGTAACGCCGCCGAGGGCAAGGGAGAGATGGCGGTCATTATGGGGCCCGCTGTTGACCAGGGTGCTGATGCCAAGCTTTTCGGCGAAGTTGAATCCTTCGTTAACCCCGATCTGGTTCAGAAGTTGAACGGCGTAAGTATTGATAGAAAACTGCACTGCAGTGCGCATGGGGATTAAACCCCGGTATTTTTGGTCATAGTTCTGCGGAGTCCAGGTGCTGCCATCGCCTGCCGGGTACGAGTGAAGGACGTCATCCAGAACGTATGCCGGGGAAAACCCTTTCTCCAAGGCCGGTCCATACACAGCAAGAGGTTTAATGGAAGACCCGGGCTGCCGGGCAGCCTGAATCGCCCGGTTAAAAGGCCGTTTCTGGGAATACTCGCGGCCACCGATGAGTCCCTTGATACCGCCCGTGTGAGGATCGACAACCACCATGGCCGACTGGATTACTTTTCCCCCCTTACCCTTGGGGAAAAAGGCCGGGTTTTTGTACGTATCTTCCATTGCCTGTTGGGTCACCTGGTCGAGTGTCGTGTAAATCTTGAAGCCGCCAGTATAAATCTGCTCTTCGGCAATGTCATAGGATTTAAGTTTATCAAGTGCTTCCTCAAGCACGGTATCCGCGTAATAGGGGTACTTCTGGGTGCGAGCGGCATCCAGACCTTTCAGCTTGAAGGGTTCTTTGTCGGCTTTATCGGCATCATTCCGGCTTATATACCCGTACTTGACCATCTGCTCAAGAACGACGGAACGTCTTTTCTTGGCCACTTCAGGGTTAAGGTAGGGGGAATAGTTTCCCGGACTGCGGACGACGCCGACCAGCATCGCGCTCTCGGCAAGGGTCAAATCCTTGATGTCCTTGCCGAAGTAAGTCTGGGCGGCGGCCTGCACACCATAGGCACCGTGACCAAAATAAATCTGGTTCAAGTAAAAAGCGAATATCTCCTTTTTGGTATAACGGCGTTCCAGTTCGAGTGCCAGGGCTGCTTCCTGGATTTTGCGGGTCATGGTCTTTTTCGTAGTCAGGAAAGCACTCCTGACCAGCTGTTGGGTGATGGTGCTGGCGCCTTCCGACCCCCAGCCGCCGCGGAGGTTGGCAAAAACGGCTCGGGCGATTGCCCGGACGTCGATTCCGGGGTGATCCCAGAACCGGCTGTCCTCGGTGGCAATAAACGCATCCTGGAGTGTTTTGGGAACCTGGGACAGTTTCACCTCAACCCGGTTTTCCTCAGCGTGAATAGTTGTTGCCAATTTGTCGCCCTGATCATAAATAAATGTGGTCTGCTTGCCCTCAAGGGTATCCGGGGACCAGGCGGGCATGGAACGAAAAACCCCGGCCAGAATTCCGCAACCGAGGCCCGAGATTACGAATACGCAAAGAATCGCAACCAGAAGTATGAGCCGACCCAATTTTAACTTCCGTTTTGTTTTTCTCGTCATATGTACATCCTCCTCGTCCGAAAATGCTCACCTGAGCGCAGACGATTGGTTCAAAATCATTATATCATAAATTTGATCGGCCGGTCACTTGGCGTTCCCTTGCGGTAATTCCGCAAATATGCTAAAATGAACTAAAATTTGGCCTGACAAAGACTATGACGGGGATAAGTAGCGGTGACGTCCTGGATTAGAGAGCTGGTGGATGGTGCGAACCAGCCGGATTCACCGTGAAGTTACACCTCTGAGTTGCCGGTTGAACAGGGGCAGCCCCCCCCAATTAGGCCGGGCCGGTCTACTGACCGTTATCCTGAATGAGATGGCTTGGCGACAAGCCAATTAGGGTGGTACCACGGAAAACCCCGTCCCTTGATGGACGGGATTTTTGCTTTTTTTGTTCCCTTTCCGTAAATTTGAATAAAAGATTCGGGGGAGGCATATTGATGTTGGATTGGCGCAAACAGCTCGACATTATAAAAAGGGGGACCATTGAGATCGTCCCCGAGGAGGAACTGGTTCAAAAATTAAAAAGGTCAACTGCTGAGGACCGGCCGCTCCAGATCAAGCTGGGCCTCGATCCGACTGCGCCGGACATCCATCTGGGGCACACGGTTGTTCTGCAGAAGATTCGCCAGTTCCAGGAACTCGGCCATGAGGTGACCATCATTCTGGGTGATTTCACAGGCCGGATCGGCGACCCGTCGGGGAAATCGGAAACCCGGAAACAGCTGACCGAGAGCGAGATCTCAAAAAACGCTGAAACTTATAAGGAACAGATTTTCAAGGTGATCGATCCCGCCAAGACTCGGGTTGTGTTTAACAGCCAGTGGCTGGCACCCCTCACTTTTGCCGACGTGGTTCAGTTGGCCGCCAAGACCACGGTTGCCCGGATACTGGAACGCGACGATTTTGCCCGCCGGTTCAAGGAGGGTCTGCCCATCTCGGTCCACGAGTTCTTCTATCCCTTGATGCAGGGGTATGACTCGGTGTTTCTTCGTTCCGACGTGGAACTGGGGGGCACGGATCAGAAGTTCAACCTGCTGATGGGGAGAAACCTGCAGCGTGAATACGGGCTGGAACCCCAGGTGGCCCTGATGATGCCGATCCTGGAAGGGCTTGACGGGGTCCAGAAGATGAGCAAGAGCCTGGGAAACTATGTTGGCATCAATGAACCCCCCCGGGAGATGTTCGGGAAGATTATGTCGCTGTCGGACGAACTGATGGTTCGCTATTTTGAACTGGTTACTCCTGTGTCGTTGGAAGAATTGCGTTCCATAGAAGGCGGGCTGGCTGATGGCTCGCTGCACCCGAGAAGTGTCAAGGTGCGGCTGGCCAAAGAAATTGTCCAGGCGTACTACGGGGCGGAAGCTGCCGACGGGGCGGAAGCAGAATTCAACAAAGTCTTCCGGGACAAAGAGATACCAGATGAGATTCCGGAAGTGACTTTGTTGCAGTCGGAACTCAAGGAAGGGCGAATGTGGCTGCCCAAGCTGCTGGTGCGGACAGGTTTGGCCCCCACTACCGGGGAAGCCCGGCGCCTGGTCGGCCAGGGAGGGGTCCGGGTGGATGACGTGAAAGTGGACGACCCTGAACTTGAGTTGGCCATCACAGACGGAATTGTACTCAAGGCGGGAAAACGGAAGTTTGCCAGGGTCCGGGTGAATCAGGGGTAAACAACCGGTCAAGATAATCCGGGGGTGCAGCATGTTAGATCTGTACGAAAGCCTTGCGGCTCAGATTAAATGCCCTCCAGGCCTGAAATACCTTCTACCTGCGATCATTCCTGCTGACGACGTTCCGCTTCTATTGGGCTTCAGTACATGGACCGAAACGGAAGCTGTGGCCCGGAAGCTTGACATTCCTTTCGGGTGTGTAGAAAAGAAAACCCTGGGGTTTTTTAGAGATGGCTTTATTGTGTGCCGCGGCACCTCCTACAAAACTCGAAGCTTTTATGGTATCGTCAATACCCTGATGGGGGAAGGAAGACTGAGTTGCCTGGCTGCTGATGCCAGAGCCCAAATTCGAGAATATTACATGCAGTCCAGGTTGCAGATATACGACGAGTACCTGGCTGAAGGTAAACTACAAGCGTCTTCTCGTGTACTCACATTAAATGAGGCTCTGGCCCATCACGAGCATCTCCACAGCAGGGGAAAATCCATGATCGTAACAACTGATGAGGCATTTGAAATCCTGACCAGGGCCCATCCACTGGCCCTGGTACCATGCTCCTGTCGACTTACTTTTAATAACTGCGGCAAGCCGATTAATACCTGCATCAATCTCAATGATTCTGCGGAAGAACTCCTGCAAAGAGGAGCCGGTCAGAGGATCACGTTGGCTGAGGGGCAAGAGATCCTTGCGGTCGCTGAGAGAGAAGGACTGGTCCATATGGCCATCTCGGCTCCGGATCAACCTGACTATGCCTTATGCTCCTGTTGCAGGTGCTGCTGTCACGATCTTCAGGCGTTGTTGCGATATGGGCGGCAGCGCTGGGTTCAGAAGGCGCGTTTCGTTGCCAGTGATAACCCGTCTGATTGTACCCTCTGTTTTATATGTGTTGAACGATGTGTTTTTGATGCCCGGAAAGAACTGAATGGTCGGCTTTCCTATGACCCAAACCTTTGTTATGGCTGCGGTCTTTGTGCAACAAGCTGCCCTTCAAAGGCCATTTGCCTTAAGCCAAGGGATTAGCCGCCTGTTTTTTCTGTCTCTCACCATTTGACCCGAATCTTCATATACTGGTTGTATGGAGGTGAAGGACTTGATGCGGCGACACCGCCGGCGTTTTTACTGGGCTTACCTGTTTCCTGTTTTGCTGTTGGTCTTCCTATTGTTATTCGTTGTGGTAGAGCGAAACCTGAAACCGACCATATTAGCGATTGCCGAAGCCAAAGCGAGGCTGATCGCCACGGAAGCCATTAACAACGCTATCCATCAAAAAGTGGTTACCGATGTCGACTATAAGGACCTTATTTACGTCCATAAGGATAACCGGGGCCGGATTGTGTTGATGCAGCCCAATACCGTCAAAATAAACAAACTGGCGTCGGATACGACATTGGAAGTTCAGGGGACTCTGGAAAAACTGCCAACAACAGGGTTTAAAATCCCTGTGGGGCAGGTTCTGGGCAGTCAGCTGCTGGCCAGCTACGGACCCAAAATCAAGGTCACCATCTTCCCGGTAGGTACTGTCCGGGTCGAGGTGGAGGACGAGTTTACCGAGGCCGGGATTAACCAGACCAGGCACCGGCTTTACCTGGAAGTATTGACAAATATCAAAATCGTCGTGCCGTTGGTCAGTACTTACGTCAAAGTGACCACCCAGGTGCCGGTTGCGGAAACGATTATAGTGGGAGAGGTCCCTACAAGCTACTTCAAGGTAAATATAGGCCGGTAGTAGAGCCCGTGATTTCGCCGGCGACACGGACAACGTGCGGAGCGACTTGCTGCGGAGGCGACAGGCGCAATCGGAAAAGCCCTTGTTGGCAAACAACGAGGGCTTAAATTTTTTTGGTATTTTTTTGGGGTATTTTTTTCGGCAAATAGCGTGCCTTCTATATTGCCTTCTATATAAGGAAGCGGACAATCAGCGGCGCGAGCATGGCTGTAAACACTCCGGTCAGGCCGATACAGACACCGGCTACCGCCGCCTCCAATTCACCATACTCGGTTAAGGAAGCTGTGCCCATTCCGTGGGAGGCAGTTCCGATTCCACATCCGATGGCCACCCTGTCTTTCAGCCCTGTCAGTTTCAGGAACTGGACGCCACATACTGCCCCAAGAACCCCCGCCACCGTGACCGAGGCGATAGTAAGGGTCGGCTGCCCGCCGATGACCCGGGACACCTCCATGGCAATAGGCGCCGTCACGGACTTCGGGATTAAGGAAAGGATCATCTGCCTGTCAGCCCCGAATAGTTTCGCGAGCAGGGCGGCGGACACGATACCGACCACCGCGCCCAGGGCAGTTCCGATAATGAGGAAAACCCGGTACTCGGCGATTTTCTGCCACTGCCGGTAAAACGGTACGGCCAGAGCCACCGTCGCCGGGCCCAGTATGAATGTGATGTAGCGGCCGCCATTTTGGTACGACTCCATGGGAATGTGAAAGATGTAAAGGAAAAGGGCAACCGCCGTCGTCGACGTAATTATCGGGTTCAACAGGGGCGTATGCCACCGCCGGTAGATTAGTTCGCCAACTGCGAAAGCAACAAGAGAGAGGGCAATGCCGAATAAGGGCTGGTCAAACATTTTTTAAAACCCCCTCTGCCGGGATGTTCGTGCCTTTGCTTCGACGGCTCTGCGGGCCAACAGATCCACCACTTTAGCCGAGACGACCATCACCAGAAAAGTGCTGGCAAAACTGGCGACAACGAAGGCGGCCAGCTGCCGGTTGATGACTCCAAACACGGTTACGGTGCTGACCACTGCCGGCAGGAAGAGGAACAGCATGTTTTTCACCAGGAGGTCAGCGCTCTCCTCCACCTTGTCGAGGGAGACAATTCCGCTTATTAATAGAAGAAAAAGTAACGCGAACCCGATAACGTTCCCCGGAATCGGCAGGTGCAGGTACCTGGACACCGCCTCTCCGGCAAAGAGCAATCCTACTAAGATCCCCAGTCCTCTGATCACCCCAACCAATCCTCCTGCTGTAAATACTTTATTGACATTTTGGGGTATGATATTAGTCGCTGATAGTGTAGCACTTGCGCCGGTACGGGACAACAAAAATATTCCCGGAAACAAACCCTTGACATAGGTTATCGTCTTGTGTTAATATATCAAATGTCGGTCGCTTCAGTGGCCAGACACCAAAGTTGGCGGTCTTTGAAAACTGAACAGTTATGGTAAGCCAGTAGAAGGATGCTCAAACAACCTCGTCAAGAGGAAAACGAGCGCAAGCTCGAACAGAGCGAAAGCTAAGGATTTAGCTTCGTAAGAGAGCTGACGGACGTAAAGTCGAAGCCGAAAGGCAGAGAGGTTGACGGCCGACAGATAAAAATTTTACGGAGAGT
>Ga0074195_1001083_pt1 | contig 42241 bp, 39 predicted proteins | sample EPASupsiteHSE623_FD_64525 | JGI IMG/M metagenome (GOLD analysis project Ga0074195, IMG submission 64525) | Bioremediated contaminated groundwater from EPA Superfund site, New Mexico - Sample HSE6-23 | ecosystem: Environmental > Aquatic > Deep subsurface > Groundwater > Contaminated ...
GACGTGTTGGATCAAGCGGCTGCAGACGCAGTTTACCCGAGCTGGCGATGCTGCCGGCGTTGAAAGTCATACGATCTGCTGTCAGTGTAATATTGCCTCCGTCAGTACTGGTAATCGAAGAGTTTTGCGTCAATATTGTTCCAGCGTCGCTTTCCAATAAGACATTACCAGTAGTGGTGATTCCCGCAACTGTACCATGAGCTGCATTTGCCACGGTATCTACCGTAACTCCTGAGCCTTTAAAGGTTACACTCCCCGTGTCTGCAGACAATTTACCTACCTGATTGTAATTTGCATCCAGCTTATACTGGGCACCGGCACCTAAAAGCTGTAGTCCATCGGCAATAATTGTACCCGCTGTTTGGGAAGCTCCAGTCGAAGCTTTCAAAGTTATTGTCTTTCCTGAAGCAGCCTGTAGATTGCCAGCTAGAACAATATTACCTGATGACAAAAGCGTTAGGTTGTCTTTTACACTTGTTAAGCCATTAACCGTGATAAGTCCGGAAGTAGCTGCCCCTTCAACCGTAATGTCACTAAAGCCTGGCTGAAACACCTTGTCGAAGAACATATCACTTAGCTGTAAGGTCCCTGTTCCGCTGCCAAGACCAACGGTAACGCCGTCGGTCTTAGGCTTAAGCAGCAGACGTCCTCCATTACCTGTGGAAATAGAATTCAAGCTATTAAAGGCCATATTGTCAGCTGAAAATGTTAATAAACCTGAACCGCTCTTAACCCTTGCACCACTTGCGCTCGTTATGCTTCCAGCAATCATTGCAAGAGACTTATTCGAACTGGTATTATCAATATCTGCTGTTCCTGTAAGATTAATTACATCGCTATAAATGGTAGTTGGCGAGTAAAAGGTTAGCCCGGACCCAATATGGACACCAATCCCATCCCTGCCGATATTCAACGCACTGAAATTGTTTCCTCCAAATGCACCAGTGGGACTAAATAAGTTACTAGGTAGTTGTAAATGCGTGACTGCTGTACCAGGCACGTTATCGCCTATATCTACAATCTTGCCTAAAGTCAAAGGCCTAATATTGACCGTGCCGCTTCCCGAAACTATATTACCACTGGCGGGAAAAGTCATCTTATCTGCCGTAAAGGTAACCGTACCTGAACCTGCAGCAACACTGTTGGTCCCTGCTGCACTAATGCTGCTGCCTTCAAGCGTAATCGTTCCGTTGCTGCTATCAATGCTAGTTCCATTTAACTGTACCGCGCCTGTATTGGTAACGGTGATAGCACCGCCGTTGCTGTGAATTGACGAACCGCTTTCTAAATTCGTCCATCCTCCCGACAATGCAATAGCACCGCCGCTGGTAGTAACCGATGCATTATTGCTGAGATTTATTGCGTTGCTACCACCGGCTGTATTAGCCATAAGGGTAATATTCTTACTACCCAAAGCAGTAATCCTTACTCCTGCTGCAGCGGTAATATCTTTAGCAGCCTTTAGCTGCAAGTCCCCGCCATCGTTTATATCACTTGCCACCGTAAGACTGCCGTCAGTAACGGTAATCGCCCCAGGCTGAGTAAGCGTAATGCCACTTGTCGTACCAACCGTTCCAATGGTTACAGTACCGCCAGACGTTGATGCTGCACCGCTATATACTAAGCTGCCGGTGTTAGCTGCTAATGTGTTCACCTGGTTTGCACTGTTTGTAAAGTTATACGATGCCCCCGCCCCCAACAGTTCCAGCCCGTCAGCGATAATCTTTTGAGTCGTGCTAGTGCCTAGTACCGAATTGAGCGTAATAGATTTCCCACTTGTCACCGAACCAGTAATAGTAATTTTTCCGCTCGAATCGGGAGAAGTGCTGATACCTGGAGCCTGCAGCGTTACATTATTCCCGAAGCTAACTGTTCCAACATTGATAGTTCCTGATGAATTAGCTGCACCAATGGTAACCTTAGAAAGAGCGCTTTGGATTACACTGGTGAATACTGCTGACGACAATTGCAGCGTCCCTGAAGCCCCATCACCAATACCAATCGAAGTTGACTGCGTTAATGGCTGAATATCTAAGGTTCCTGTATCACCAGTTTTGCCGATTTTACCGGCAAGGTCCATTTTATCAGCTTTTAAGATGATAGATCCGCTGCCGGCACTGAGCTGGGCAGCATTGTCGGTTATACTAATTCCCTTGTCTCCCGCATCACCTACTATAGTAATGGTTCCGCCGCTAGATATAATCTTATTACCAGAGTTCTCAAGAGAAATGCCCACTCCCTTGGCTTCTCCGTTTACCGTCGCCGTATTCTGGCCCCGCAGCGTAATATTGCCGCCGCCGGAATTCAAAGTTGCCCCAAGCAGCTGAATTCCATCCATAGCGGTTGTTATGCTTCGAGCGTAACCGGCCGTACTTTTGCCCTGACCATACATTGCAATGTTTCCGCCGTTAGTGATGATGCTGCTGCCGCCCTGCATTTGGATGGCACCGCCATACTTTCCATCTGTATCAGCATCAAGATTAACATTGAGCTTTCCGTCACTGGCTGTAATACCTGTATTAGCTTTCACAATGATATTATTAGCAGCACTAAGGGTCAGTGTTGCCTCCTCGAAACCTGTTTTTGTGATATTACTTGCAACGGTAATATTGCCATCCTGGGTTCCCGTATCGCCTGTTGTAATTAGGACATTACTGCCCCCGCTCAGTGCTGTGTTAATAGAGTCAACGTCGACTATAGCACTGTCGCCTGTGGGTACATAAGTCCCCCCGCTAACATTTTGACCCGTTGCTTGGATGGTTACATTTCTCGGGTCTAACAGCCAGGTTCCGCCTTGCCCCTTTGCTGCCGCAACGGTAACATTGCCGTCGGCGACGAGGTATTGCTTGCCTGAAGTCTCAACTAGTCCGCCATTGCCACCATTCTTACCGCCTTTTGCCGAGATAGCGCCATGAAACCGGGTATCTTCATCGGACCACAGGATAACCTTACCGCCATTGCCCTGTGTAGTGGCATCGGCCTTAATGACAGCGCTCTTTTCCACAGAAACACTAACCGCATGTTGTTCTGGCCCGCTTCCCTGCAGATTACCTCCAATCAATATCTGACCGCCGCCAACAGTACCCGAGGCATCCACCTCAGTGCTGCCAAGAATGCTAACCTTTTCTCCCAAGATTTTGACTGTACCACCACTTTGACCCGCTTCTTGACCAGAGGCGTCAAGAACGCCGCTTACCTGAACACTGCCTGAAGTACCGCCGTCCAAAATAATGACGCCGTTTTGCTCGTGGACACTTTTTGCAGCAATCATGCCGGTATTGTTAATAACGGAAAACAGCAGATCTCCGCTAGCCCGGCCCGTCAGTAAAGCTTGTCCGCCATTAGCCTGGATAGTGCCGCTATTATTGACCGCTGCATCTACTGCCGCCTGATTGACCACCAAGTTAACCATCCCATCGCCGGGGCTGTCAAGAAAAACCTGCCCGCCAGCGACTAATGCCGCCGTACCACCATTAGCAATGATGTTACCGCTGTTATTTACTTTAGTGCCTACTAACACAATATAATTGCCATCTTTAGCAGAGAGGGTTCCTTGATTGACAACTGTTCCAATACCGTTATCGCCCTTGAAGCTATAGTTGCCCCGCAGGAAATCGGCATCACTTATTCCTAAAGTTGATGCGACTAATCCCCCAACATTTACCTCCGACCCGGGCGCAAACAATATGCCATTAGGATTAACCAAAAACACTTTACCATTAGCCGTAAGCTGACCATAAATGTCAGAAGCATTATTGCCAATAATCCGGTTTAGAGCCACCGACTGCGATGTTGGCTGGTTAAAAGCTACCTTTTCATTCGCTCCGATGTTAAAGCTCTGCCAATTAATCGCAACTTTGTCAGTTGATTGGTTAATGGACATTGAGCCGGCATTTTGCGTAATTGTTGCACTGCCTGCCACTACCGTTCCATCCTGAGGCATTGCCATCACTTCGCCTGATGATAAGGTTGCAAGTATAACTGTAGTCGCTGCCAGTTTCTTTAAGTTAGTAAGCACATTATTGACTTTCTCAAGGTTAAGACGCTTACGTTCCTTCATCCGCCGCATTTTTCTTGTCACACGCATAACATCACCTCCTAACGTATTCCCCAAAAGCAGTTCCTCTTAAAAATAACTTGTTACTTGCAGCCATATACGATCATCTTTGTCGTTATCAGACGTCGCAGCCTCATTGCCGACTTTCCATGCATAATAAGCCTTGACTGTCATTATACCGGGATTACTCCAAACAGCTCCTATCCCCGCACCTTTCAGTGTCCGTTTGGTTTGTACTGCTCCAGCTACCGGATACTTGTAAACGGTAGCCGAGCCAAAATCAAAAAATCCAACTAGCTGTAAAAGTTCTGCTTTTTTATCTGCCATGGGTACTTTCCAGCGCAATTCTGCATTCACCAGTACACCTTCATCACTGGAAGCTTCTCCTTGGGGGTAAGCACGAACGCCATATGCTCCACCGAAGGACATTTTTTCTGATGAATCCAAATTTTTAGTCGACGCTTGAGCACTGAGGAAGGTAGCAAAAGACAGATGGTCATTAATGTATTGATGTCTGCTCGCATTAAGATTCCATTTGCCAAAGTTCCCGACGGTTGTAGAATCAGCTGGACCATTATCAAAATTCAGGCGTCCATAATGGTAGGTGAGAGAGTAATAATTATTACCGCCGCCGCCCCATTCATCAAAGCTGTCACCATTGACTCCGATAACCCAGGCAGAACTTGACTTTTCGGTTGAACTGATACTAACATCGTCCTTAAGCTGCTTTTGGACATAACCAAATTGGCCATAGAGATTGGCTAGTCGTGAACGATGAAATGTATAGCGGTAAGTAATGTTGGCAGTATTTGCTATACCACTGGCATTCGCGCTCGCGTATTCTTCCCCTAATTGATAATGCAAGCGCGAATACCCTATCTGCAGTTTTCCGCCTGCTAGCAATAAGGGCTGCTGATAAGAAACGCTGCCGCTGGTTAATCCACTTCCTGTAGTTATAGCGTTTATCGCCAACTGATCCCCTTTATTATTCAGATTATTAGCAACCACGTCAGTAAACAGCTCATACTGTCCGGTAAAGCGGTTGCCATAGTTATCTGCGCCGATATCGCCAAATACTGGCTTGCCTTTCGGCAGTATATCCAGCAGCAGATTAGCTGTTCCCGGTTTACTGCCAGGTGCCAGCGTTGCTTTAGCTTCCATGCCTGCTAAATCACTCAATAGCCATATAGCTCGCTCTAAGCTGTCTTTTTTTATGTAAGCGCCACTTTTAACATCTCCTAGCTGAAGCTTGAGCTCTGCATCAGAAATATTGATCTTCTTATTAAAAATAATCTTGTCATAATTTCCAACTACAACAGCTAGTTCTACAATCCCATCCTTAATCTGCTGAGCCGGTACATAAACTCCTGCCATCATATAACCATGCTGGCGGAAAAACTTGGTTATCGCCCTACTTTGAATCTCAATTTCAGTAAGGCTTAAGTCTTTCCCTACAGAGGCCGTCATTAAGCTAAGTAACTCTGCTTCAGGAAAAATGTTTTGCCCTGTAATGCGAAAGCCCTTGACAGGTATTTTTACCGCCGAAGAATCAATCAAAGGTGGACGTAAGGGTGTTTCAACCTTAATCTGCGCGTTTCCTTTGCTTGGTGGCGGAGCACTTTCTACTCGCTTTGTTGATTCCAATGCAGTACCTGCATTAGGCATTTCTGCAGCATTTACAGTAGCTAAACTAGTAATAGGCAATGCTAAACAAATTAAAGCAGACAACATACTCTTTTTTTTTCTTTGCAGCAGCAATATAACCACGTCCTCTTTACAAATATCACTATTCTAAACTATCTAAATGCTTGGCCTTTAAAAATGGATAAAAAAACAGCCAGTTGCATCAGTAGGTTATACCTCTGTTCGCAACCTGGCTGTCATCAACCTCTCGGCTTTTAGACCCACGGCTTTGCGTCCTTGTCTTTCAACAAGTTTGCCTAATTATTCTCTTTATATAATAATACTAACTTACCCTTAATCCTTATCCTGCTTAGTTGCTTCGTTTGAAGAGTTCGTCATCTTTAATACGCCTGCGTCTGCCAGCTGTTTTATAATGTTCTCCTGAACCGCAAGAGATTGAATAAAGGCTTCCAATGGCATGATAATCCGTTTGCTGCTATCAAACACCGGTTGACCATTCTCGCTTTTTAGCTGCGGCTGCAAAGTCATTAGATCAATACGAATCATATTACCCGTAACGTGGATAGCACTGATTGCATCTGCGTAAATTTCCTGATTCATAAGTTCTTCCCTCCCGTAATATTGGATTTTTACTACTTTACATTTGTTGCTTATAGGTAAATAGTCCCATATTATATCAATTTTTGACTATATTCACTGCCAAAACTATATTTCCTTCTCTAAAAAAATATTTATTATTAGAAAAAAGTGTATCTTAATAGCGGTAGTTCTGGGAGGAATTGCTAAGCTACCTTTTTACGCAATTACTTGAGCACTTGCGTGTAGTAGAAGGCGACTGCGCCATTATCTGCTATATGATGCAAAGACCTACTGCTGCTCCACTTATAATAAAATATAAAACTCCTGCCACATAAGATTGGCAGGAGTTTGTAAGTTTTTAACCCTTAAATCGTGAAATAATTAAAACCCGTTCTCTGTATCCCTGTTCTCTACACATTCATATAACAATGTCTTTGCTTGCCTAGTTGCCCACTTGATTTCATTTGCGGTCACAGCGACTTCAAGCAGCCCGTGTAGATAATAGCTGCCTGTTAATCTTGGCTGCCATTGCTCAATTGCCTTAGTAAGACTTTCCCAATAGTCTTCACTGATTTTCTCTGGGATTGCCGTAACTCCATCGACAAGGACAGATCTAATTTTTCCGTTCACTCGAATAACTATCGTGCATCCACTTTCCAATATCTCTAAAATAGCTTTTAATTCTTCGCTAATAGGCGGGACACCTAGCTTCTTCCTTCGTTCCAATCTTGTAGGCAATAAATCAAAAATACGGTCACCTTTTTTTATGATAGATTCATTGTAATCAATTAGCCTTTCTGCTAGGTAAATCCACTCTCTGTGTTCAGATTCCTCAGTGGCCACCTGCCGCTCTGTGCTTAGCAAATCTAATAACATACGTGCTTCTTTATTTAGTTTTCGACTTCTTTTCTTCTCTTCCATATCTACCCGAATTTCTTTATCATCAAAACTTACATAATCCTGCACTGCTCGGCAGAAGTAAAGAACCGCGGCCTCATTGCTCTGCCTCAATTTCTCTTTAAGTAGTTTAGTATACCTCGGGCGCCATAATAGTACATTGACAAGCATGGCCGACCCAAGGCCGACAAATATTACTCCTGTTCTAGCAAGAGCATGTACAAAAAACTCTTCAGTGCTAGAACTTAGGACAAAGAGAGCAGCAACTATTCCCATTGTTATACCGCTATTCAGTTTCAATTTTATGTATATTGGTATAAGCAACATAACTATTAGACCCGCCGACAACGGATTAACACCAAGAAAGTAACCAAAAAAGAAACCCGCTGTAACACCTAGAACATGAACCATAATCTGATCCCGCGCTGCCCTTAGTGTTAGAAAAATGGAGGGCTGCATATTTATCACGGCAGAAACAGCACCAAAGAAGGCCGGTTCCAGACCAAGCAACTTACATATAAACATGGTTATTGCAACGGCTATACCAGTTTTAATAACTCGTGCACCAATTTTCAATATTTCAACTCCCAGTTATAATTGCCTCATCGTATTATTTGCAGTATTACCTGCAATATGACCAAGTAGACAACTTTAAATATCCATGACTTACCATTATGTAATAGCTATGGCTATTTCTCTTTAACTAATGCTAATTCCTGCTAGCCACTAATAGTGTTATTAGCAATTCTTTAAGCGAGTTGAAGGTTTTCTATCCAACGTTTATGATTGACTATTTGCAGGAAAAACAACTAGTTATTAAGAAAATATAAAACATAGGGTCATTAGAATATAAACAATTGATTATAATAAAAACATCCAAGAATAGACTGATTTTAAGGAGCAAGTATGAATAAGTTATATGCTATTATTGGTCCACCTGCATCAGGTAAAAGCTCTATTGTAAAAAAGCTGAAAGAGTATGGTCTTCCGGTATTAATAAGCCACACAACAAGACCACCGAGGAAAAATGAAAAGGATGGCACTGACTACTACTTTGTCGATAAGACCGCATTTACCAAAATGAATTTTGTAGAAAAGGCCAGTTATTCCAATCATTTTTACGGGCTAACAAAAGAGGAAGTCCTTAGCAAAGTAAATAAATATCCTGTATCTATTGTAGACATAGATCTAAATGGATTGGATCAATTAAAAAAATTACTTGGCGACCGTTTAGAATCTGTTTATAGTCTTGTTGACAAAGATACGATTATCTACCGCTATTTGGATCAAGGCGAAGATGTTGCTGCTATTAATCACCGGATTGAATATGCGGAGAAAAACGGCGAGTTTAACAATTGGCAGATAGCTAACCATGTTGTGAAAAATACCGGCACTATCGATGCAACTGTACGACAAATACTGGCTATCATGAACTTAGTAACAATTAAAGAACTAGTATAGATACAAAACCCTGCACACTTTCTTTAGTGCTGCAGGGTTCTTAAATTTGGTACGGTGTGCTTGATTTGCTTATTGAATTATCGTGATAGCAGCACCATTTTTAATCTGATCAATATTGCCTACGATGACCATACTTTCTTGAGGTATGTTAGAGGTGATTTCTCTGTAATCACCGATAAGTTCACCGATACTGATCTGCTGACGGACAGCTTTTCCATTTGCTGCAATAAATATATAATAACGATCCTGCTCATCTTTTATAATTGAAGCATTTGGCACTGCAAGGACCGTTACTGCTTGGCTGGTGTCAATACCAACATTAACCGCCAAACCGGGTTTTAGTATACTCTCTGGATTATTCTTGATTTTAATATGGGCCATGTATGAAGAAATTTGATTTGCCTCAATTTCAGGATAGATGCTGGAAACTTGTCCCAAGATGACTTGGTTTAATACTTCTATTGTAGCCGAAGTTCCCAAATGAACCAGATACAGATCATTCTGATCAAGATGAATGACAATATCTATTTCTTGTCCGCTTCCTAAAGCCATTAATTGTTGACCGGCCTGAATCATCTTCTCAGAATTTATAGCTATGCCCGAAACTATGCCATCAATTGGCGCCTTTATAGTGGCAAGACCATTGGTAGTAACGGCATTCGTTGAGGTTACTGCATTTTGACCACCGTTTAAGCTTGCCTGCGCTTCTTGCAGGCGGGCCGCGGCATTGTCAAATTGCCGTCGAGGGATAGCTCCTATTTCATACAATTTCTGATAGCGGTTGAATTCTTTTAGAGCAATGTCATAATTGTCTTGTGCCTGTAGAGCGCCTCCCGTTTTTGGTGCTGCAGACGATGATTCACCGTCATTAGATATTGCTGTTCCCTGGATTTGGAGTAATGGCTGGCCTGCCTTTACTGATTGACCTTCTGTTACGTATATTTCAGATAGGCGTCCAGATAACTCAGCATTTATAGGGACTAATACTGAGTTACCGATGGAACCCTCCCTGTTGACTCGTAATGGCTTATTTATAGAACTTATTGGTACTGCAGTTACATTAATAGGGGCTCGATTTACAATATACTCGTTCCAAGTCCTCAAAGGAAATAGGTCATAGCTGACAGCATATACTATGGCCGGTATGAGTACAAATAAGGTTATCGCAATGAGCTTCCGATACTGCTGATTAAAATTACCCAAATATGTCATCTCCATTAATTTATGTTAGCAGTTACTATGTTCTCACTTTTCACTTTTTGCGTCAAGTGTTGACACAATGTTAAATTAGTTGGAAAATGGTAAGGTACAAGCTGACTTCCGCTATAATGATTAATTGTGATTGTTACCGTGATTATATATAAACTATGATAATATAGGTTTTTAAGGAGGATGATTCATAAATGGATATCTCGCACGACAAAAATGATAAACAAGCTTTACATAGGAAGCCAACTATTCAATTTATTGTTTTGCTTGTGTGCATACTTATCCTTTTCTCAGTAGGGATTTTCAAAGGCCGCTACCAGACTCTTAGTGCGAATGGTGTTGCTACAACCGGGTTGGAACTAAACCAACTTAAAGAAAGTGAACAGACTCGAGAGCTTATCAAAACGGCAAGAAACACTGATAGTCTCGCGTACACACCTTCCATTTGGCCAATCAATGGCGCTGTTACATCTGGTTTTGGCTGGCGTAATTCGCCTTTGGAAGGCGGTAGTGAATTGCACGACGGAATCGACATCGCAAATAATATGGGTACCCCTGTTGTTGCAACTGCTGATGGTGAAGTAGTAAAGACCGGATTGTCTGGCGGATATGGCAATATTGTACAGATAAATCATGGCAATGGCATCGATACTATTTATGGACACAATTCGCAAATAGCAGTAAAAGTCGGTCAAAGTGTGAGAAAAGGTCAAGTTATTTCTTACGTAGGCAGTACAGGTAAGAGCACAGGTCCCCATCTTCATTACGAGGTTAGAGTAAATGGTAAAGCCGTAGATCCTATTAAATTTTTGGTTCGATATTAACACCTGGTTGATCCGCTTTTAATAGAGATATAAGAAAACCGCTACTATACTAGCAGCGGTTTGTGTGGAAACTATTGATTACCCAACCTGTGTTGTTAAGAATATTGGCAGCGTCATGTGGCCAATTTGATCTTGAAGTTCCTCAATTTCATCCATATGTTTGTCTTCATCGTTAAGAATGCCTTCAAGTATCTCGCGGGTGGCGAAATCACTTACCTCTCCTGCGAGCTTTATTGCGGCATTATACGCTTCGATTGCTCCGTGTTCAGAAATACGATCATTCTCCAACTGTTTAGCAATATCGCTGCCAATAAATATTTCTCTAAGATTAGACACTATAGGTATCCCTTCTAGAAAAAGTATTCGTGCTATGAGTTTTTCGGCATGCTTCATTTCATCTATTGCTCTTTTTTCAAAGCGAGCGTGTAGTTTCTCATACCCCCAGTTTGCGCACATTTCAGAATGAACAATATACTGATTAATTGCGCTTAACTCATCGGCAAGTAGTGCGTTTAAAGTCTCAATTAGTTTAGGACTACCCTTCATATAAACACTCCTTTCTATTCTAGATCTCAGTTATATATCACCCTATTCTATAATTTGGATAATTATTCGTAGTTTGTTAGTGTTTTACCCTTAACCTATTGTCAAATCCAGACATGACTTGAAAATACCCCTGCGTCACAAAGCATAGATGGCTCCTGCTAAGCCTGTGCGGATTTAGCAGGAGCCATCTACTTTTCGCCCTTTTTGACCGGAATATGTAACTATCATCTTATTTGAGCTTCTCCCACTCCGTTTCTTTAAATCCTATTAAAACTTTTTCTTCACTTACTAAGAGCGGTCGTTTGACAAGCATTCCGTCGGTCGCGAGAAGAGAGAGCTGTTCTTCCTCGGACATTATGGACAGTTTATCCTTCAAACCCAATGATTTGTACATGAGTCCACTAGTATTAAATAGCTTACGGGCTGGAACAGTGCATCTTTTCCACCAATTATTCAATTCTTCAATTGTCGGGTTTTCCTCTTTAATGTTTCGTTGTTCATAAGCAATGCCATTGTCATCAAGCCACTTTTTTGCTTTTTGGCAAGTAGTGCACTTAGGGTAACAAATGAAAAGATATTTATCCAAGATCAATCTCCTATTCTGAACCTGAAATCGCAGCTTAGACAGGTTCAATTTTCTAACTAATTCTATCCTTGATCTCTCGTATTGCCTGCTGTAAAGCTTGCTCAATAGTTGAAAACTTCCTTTTTGTTAATTTAGCAGCAGCACGCCTTGAGCTCATACTTGTACGATAGGAATAACGACCATCTCTATCTTCGAAAACTTGTATGCGCGATTGACTATTTTTTATTTGCACTTCCCACTCCCCGACTTTTCTACGAACTTCCTCAAATATATGTCCATCAAAATATTCCCACATCAAAAATTCCTCCCGGTAGCTCTTAATTCCTTCATTACATAATATGATCATCCTCTAGATATGTTGCATTAGTAAACCGCCTAGTTTACAAATCTTGAAGCCAGGCGGTTCTTCTATAGAATGTAATGCCGCTGTGCCTTTTCATCTGCTGAATTGACAATGTACTCCTTTACCCATGCGAGATATCCTTCTTGAGAAAGCAGCGCGTATGTGTTATATCCTTTCACTCAATATCTCACGCTCATGCCGGGGTAAACTATACTTACCAACTAAATACCGCGGAATTTATCCATCGATCGTAAGATGAAAATAGATCCTGCATAACTGTGCACAAGATGTCGGGTAGTAACATCTGCATTCTGCTAGCCTATTAGTGTGAGGGAGGTCATAATAAATGGGGATGCTTGAAGAAATGAATGAGGCATTACACTATATTGAAGACAATCTTACTAATGATATTAATTTTAAAGAGGTTGCGAGACTGGCCTTATGCTCGGAATATCATTTTAAAAGAATGTTCTCTTTCCTGGCCGGCGTTACGCTGTCGGAGTACATCCGCCGCAGACGCCTTACACTTGCCGCATTTGAGCTTAACACTAGTAATGTTAGGATTATTGACGTTGCGATTAAATATGGATACAACTCTCCAGACTCGTTTACAAGGGCTTTTCAAAGTTTGCACGGAATAACCCCGTCCGCAGCTAGGAACACCGGCCAAGCACTAAAATCCTACCCTCGAATGACCTTTCAGTTATCAATTAAAGGAGGACTTGAAATGAACTATCGAATTGAAGAAAAAGAGGCATTTCACATTGTTGGTATCAAAAAAAGAGTACCTATAGTTTTCAACGGAGTTAACTCCGAGATTGCAGCTATGTGGAAAGCATTAGATGACAATATAATAAATACACTGAAAAACCTTTCTAATGTTGAACCGTTGGGACTGATTAGTGCGTCTACCAACTTCTCTGAATGTCGAATGGAAGAGAAGGGCGAACTTGATCATTATATCGGCGTGGCAACGACTAAAGCTTGTCCAAATAATTTGGTTACTCTCGAAGTTCCCTCATTAACTTGGGCCGTATTCGAATCAATAGGACCGTTTCCTGCTACGCTCCAAAATATTTGGGGACGCATTTATTCGGAGTGGTTTCCATCCTCAAACTATGAACAAGCAGAAGGTCCAGAGATCCTGTGGAACGCAGATAAAGATGTAACTTCCCCGTCCTTTAAAAGTGAAATATGGATCCCGATTATTAAGAAGAGCAATTAGAAAAAGTGCGTGTTAGCCGCCGTATCATAGCAAATTGACTATATAAAACAGCCTCAACCCTGCAAGGATGAGGCTGTTTTTACGTTCCGGTGTACGGAGCTTTCGCATCTGTTAACCAGTCTCTTAGTTACCTTTAGGACTTGGAAACAATATATTCCAAGAACTTTTTTGCCAACTCTGGATCAAACTGTGAACCAATTCCTGATTCTATTTCCCTCAAGGCACCTAATTTGTCCATTACCCTCTTGTATGGCCTGTCATTGGTTATAACGTCGTAGGTTTCTACGAGGGCGAAGATACGGGCCAACATAGGAATTTGATCTCCTTTTAGTCCATACGGATATCCACTACCATCCCAGCGTTCATGAAGTGCAATAATAATATCGGCTACCGCTGTCTCTCCAATTGACTGTGCCATTCTATAACCAATATCACTATGACTCTTTATGATCTCCCATTCATTTAAAGTCAAAGGATCTTGTTTCTCCAATATTTCTTCAGGTATAGCAACTTTTCCTATATCATGTAATCTTGCAAGCTGCATTATTGGCTTGATATCGTTAGCATCCATATCCAGCCCTAGGAAATCAGCAAAATCAATAACTAGCTTTTTAAGCCTTTCATTATGCTCGCTATTTTCGAAACAGCGATTACAGAGTATATTCTCTAGACTGGCAATCATGCCTTTACGGACTTCCTTCACTTTCTTCAGTTTGTCGTTATACATCCTGTTTTCAGCGACATTAAACATTTCCGCCAAACGAGCAACCCCTGACTCTATTGTTGCTGTTCCAATTGCCGCACTCAGTGGGATGGCAGTGTCATGCACCTCATTACAGGCATTTATAATTCGCTCGCATACCCTGCGACAATCATTATTGTCTGATTGTGGGAGAATAATTAAAAACTCATCCCCACCCCAGCGGGCGACAATGTCTTTCGGTTCACAGGATTGCTTTAGTACTTTGGCAATTGCCACTAAAAGCAGATCCCCCTGTTGATGCCCCAAAACATCGTTAACCAATTTTAGTCCATTCATATCAAGCATGATAATACTCATAGGGAGGAATTCAGGCTGTTCGAGTTTCGGCATAACTGTTTCGACGTGAGCGCGATTATATAGGGTAGTCAATTTGTCGTGATAACTCAGGAAGCGGATTTGTTCCTCAGCTTTCAACCGTTCCGTTATGTCTGTCAAAATCATCATGACCAAAATGCCATCGGCCATTTCCTCAGCCTGCGCTATTATCTTGCATTCCGCACGAATGTCTTTCCCGTCAATTCTGAGAACAGATGGAATCTTATCTAATGCTCTTTGTGTTCGATCATAAAATGCACGCGCAAAAATTTCAATTAATTCTTTTTCCAAAGAGTCGTTCCCTTGACCCAACAATCGAGTAATGGTTAGTCCAGCTATCTCTCTCCCAAAAATCCTCGTACACTCTGCACTATTTTGGCGATCTACTTTAAGATCACGGCCAAAAGTAAGGAAACCTTGGTTAGCATTATCTAATAAGTTCTGTATCTCGTTTTGATGCTGTTGCAAGACTTGCCCTTGACTATCACTGATACGAAAAACCTTTTTAGTTATCTTTAGCAGCTTTTGATAGTGGCTCACCAGAGACTTATATGACGACAGCAGTTCATCGCCGCAATGTTGCTCCTTTTTAATGTTGGCCAAGGCTGACCTCAATATCGCATCTTCATCGTTAAATAGACTTGCATCGATTCTAACTTTGCCCAAGGCCATGGAATTGCCTCCTTTATCTGAATAAAAAACCAATTAGCGAAATATCGTCTCGTTGCGGCTCATTTCCCTTGTATATCCTCAGAGCATTCTCAAAGCAATCCCGTTGTTGCGATAGATTTCTTCCACCTTGTTCCTGAATTAACTCTATCAGCTTCTTCCTGCCGAAGGGATAATCCTTTTCTCCGCCATTTTGATCTATAAATCCGTCAGTTGTCAGATAGAATATATCACCTTCTTGAACTTCCCATCGGTGATTGGTGAACTTCAATTCATCACTTGATCGTCGGTAACCGATACTCCGCTTATCACCCTTAATCATTTCTACCTGGTTCCCCCGGCAAATATAAAGTGGAATTTTGGCTCCGGCAAACGTTAGCATTTTTTTGTTTTCAACATAGCAGATTCCTATGTCCAATCCATCATCTGTTATTCGATCTTGATGATTTCTATGAAGAATCTCCTTCATGCGACAGTTCAACTCAGTTAATATACCTGCTGGATCTGTATTACCTTGATCAACTATATTTTTAAGAACAGAATTAACAGCCATCGTCATAAATGCACCGGGTACGCCATGGCCCGTACAATCTACGACTGCAATCAGACAGCGGTCCGCATCCAGCCGTCGTACCCAATAAAAATCACCGCCAACAACATCCCTAGGTTTCCATAGTATAAAATAGTCTCCCAAAACGTCCTGGAGCTCTTTAGAACTCGCTAAAATTGATTCTTGGAGACGCTGTGCATACTCAATGCTATCAACAATCTTTTGATTTTTATCAACCAATTCACGAGTACGTTCCTTGACTTGCTTTTCCATTTCAGCCGTTAACTGAAGGGCCCGTTTTAATGGATTAGCTATCCGATTAGATACAACATAAAAGACAAATATCATCAGCAAAAGCGCAACAAATCCGGAAATTGCGGTATTCAGCTTTATATTTCCAAGAATAGCAATACTCTCGCTACGAGGAATTTGAAACACTACTCTCCAATCGGTAGAACTTGTTGCTTGATATGCTAAGTCAACAGTTTCTCCATTTGCATTAGTGTATTCAAGGATTTTTGGAGTTGTAGCAGCGTCATCCATACCACTTAAAACCTGCGCAACTACATCCGCCGGCAAAAAGTCGTTAAGGTATTGGCCATTGTGATTATAATCATCTGCTAAATGAATTTTCCCACTACTATCTATCAGCCATAAACTGCTTTTTTCGCCGAGTTTATAATTGCGGAATTCATCAGCAATAGATTTAAGGCTGAGTCCTACGCCAGCGATCGCTATCGGCTTGTTTACGTCACCCACTAAGGTATCAACAAAGACAAACGTATCTTTTCTGCCGCTGTTATAATCTATATTTAGATAAACGGCCTTTTTTGACTCAAGACCCTCAAAAAACCACTTATCGCCTGCCAACCCCGGCGACATAACTTGGATAACTTTAAAGCCTTCTGCCCAATAATTATTGGTAGTTGCACTTACAATAAAGGCATTGGCATAGTCATAGTTCTTAGCAATATTATTAATTCTTGTTTTAGCATACTCGCCTAGAATCGGATCCTGCTCTTTTCCAGCGACCCATTCGATTATCATCGGGTCAGTTGCTAAAATTAATGAGGTCTCTTTCGCCCGCTCAATTCGCCCGTCAATTTTTGCAGTAATAGAATTAACAGTATAAACCAAATCCTGTGTTTTAAGCTTATCCACTACGGCGTTGCGGGTTATTAGGTAGCTTATACTTCCTGTTAAAACTACAGCCAGAACAATAATGAAACTTGCGAAGATAAGGACCTTAATTGTACCGCTGTCATATATGATTTTTTTGGCATCAGATTGCAGAACAGGAGATTGCTTGTCTTTATTTTTTATATGCATTTAATCTACAACAGGACTAATCTCAAAAGGCAGATTAAGGTCTTCCTTAAATTCCTCGGCACACTCTAAAGCAATCTCATTCTCTTCATCATAATACCAGCGGACAGACACCTTTTTTCCCTCATGATAAGCATTTTCCAATTTTTCGAGCAGCATCATTATACACTTTGAACTACTTGTATTTATATAAGGCATATGAAAGTATAACTCCAATACCGTCGCCTGCTCTAATTGCTCCAAGTACTCGTCAAGCCAGGAAAAAAGCGGTTCATAAAATTTGAAAGCGTTTTCCGGATATGACTGACCTTCAATAGTAAGCTTATAACTTTTTGGGTCAAAGCTTATTGCAGGTGTCGATTTTGTTTTTTCAATAAGTAAGCATTCCATTTAAATAAAACCTCCTAAAGATAGACCTTCAATGTAAAAAATGAAATCTGATCATCCAAGCTTACTATTGAGTGACTCAAAGGTCGTTTAGCACGTCGTGCCATATCGATAAGACCAAGGCCAGCTCCTGTGCTATCAGGGGGAATAGGTTTTTTCATCTGCTCTTTATATAGTTTTTTTAGCCCCGCCTTATCTTGCATAGCTATCTCGTTTAACCTAGCAATAAGTATCGGAATATCCTTATTTTCAATAACATTGCCTGAGGACACGAAATAGCCATCTTCTGATTTGCCTATAGTAATAATGCCAGAATTGGCTATTTTATCTCCCATTGGTAATCCGCTTCTTTGAGAACTATAGTTTTTGATGTTTTGTGTTTGTTCAATAAATACCGAAAAAACATTGTATGTATCATTCTGTGATATTGCCTCTGTTTCAAGATATTTTTTTACAGCGTCCCCTAATTCTTCAATAACCGCTTGAGTAAAACGACCAGAAAAACTAATTAGCGCGCCATATTTCTGTAATATCTTTTGAAGGTCTAGCAAATTCATTTCCATAGAAATAAATAACCCCCTTGAAAATATTGGTTTCCTAAATAACGAAGTAATCTTCGACAACTCTCGTCATTTTCCTCTTATATTCTAAATATCCCCGTTGTTAACGCTAAAAACGGCATAATGTGTATGCCTGAAAATTAGTTAGATCGACTCTTATTTGTCTGAAACCTTACAGCTATTCGGTTAAGCATACAAATAAAGTGGTTCGGTTCCCATCCTTTGTGCATAAGCACTACAAAATTCAAAGCCTCAACCCTGTATTTTTTATGGGCTGAGGCTTTGTTGCCATTACCAATGAACGATCGTAGTATTCCAATACCTTTCGGACAACCTGACATTAAGCTTTATTTATTAATGGACTCATTATAGATAAACGGAATAGTTACAGTTCATAATATTCATTTTATCTATGTTTGTTTATAGAGTATAATTACCCCTAAGAAGTAGTATAAGATACGAAATTTTTACAACTCCGCATCATCTAACTAATTAGTATCCACGGAAGTATAAACTCTCGGTTCTTAATTCCTAATAGAATATTTTATACTATCATAATGAGGTGACATTTATGAAAGAAATCTTGAAATTTAGTGGGCAACTCTTCTTACTATGGATTGTTTACCATATTAGTACATTGGTAGTTGAAACCTTTCACTTGCCTATACCGGGCAGCGTACTAGGTATGCTTTGTCTATTCGGGTTACTGTCTGGAGGAGTGATTAAGGAACAATGGCTAACAATAGCAGCAAATCCATTACTTAAACATCTGTCCTTCTTCTTTATTCCTATTGCGGTAGGACTAATGGAATGGGGTAGTTTACTCACTCAAAAAGGTCATCTGTTATTTTTACCACTAGTAATTAGCGCGTTAGTATCTCTGCTAACGACCGGGAGAGTCGTCCAATTTCTAACTAAATATCATTAAATTAAAGAGGAGTGAACTAAGTTGTTTGACAATATAATGATAGCTTTTACCATTAGTATTACTATTACTGTCTATTTTGTCAGCCGAAAAATCTTTATAATGTCACACAATGCAGTGCTAAACCCTGTTCTGCTTAGCACTGCTACTATTATCCTAATTTTACACTATACAGGCATCACTTTTGAGCAATACAAGCCCGGCAAAGATATAATGACATTTTTTCTTGGTCCGGCAACTGTAGCTCTGGCGCTACCCCTATACTTAAACAGGCAGGCACTTCGTAAGTCTTTACTTCCCATACTGGTCGGTATTGCCTGCGGTGCCATATCTACTTTAACCACTGCTGTTTTATTAGCTAAGCTTAGTGGTCTGGATTCGATTATTCTTACATCCATCGCTCCTAAATCCATAACTGCCCCTATTGCTATTGAAACAGCCCTTCATACCGGCGGAGATCCTGCCATTGCAGTTGCTTTTGTAATATTCACCGGTACACTAGGCTCTATTATCGGCGCAGGCTTCCTTTCTTTCTGCAAAGTCAATAATTCCATAGCTAGGGGATTAGCAATGGGAGTAACCGCTCATGGACAAGGTACAGCCATAATACTGCAAGAAGGACAAATGCAAGGAGCAATGGCAGGAGTCGCGATGGCCATTGCTGCTATCCTTATCTCATTCATTGGCCCATTTTATATTCCATGGCTTGTGAGTTTATAGAAAGTACTGAGCCCTTTTTGAAGTAGTTGTCCAGCCAGCTCTACTATAACGCATATGAGGAAAAGCCGCAAAATCAGCGGCTTTTTCGTCATCTTGGTTTACCTCCGTAAAGGAAAGTTCTGTTTAAAATAGTAATTGCCGGGCATGGAGCTTATCTTTTGCAAACTCTTGTACCAGCATCGCCGGATCGTTACAAGTCATAGCTTCCGACATGACGCAGAAACCCTTTGCTCCACTTTTCAATATATCCTTCACGTTGTTCCTGGCGACTCCACCAATAGCAAAAACCGAGATGGAAACCACCTGGCAGACTTGCCGCAAAAAAGACAACCCTTTGGGGGGAATCCCTTTTTTGCAGTCCGTGGTATAAATGTGTCCAGCAACGACGTAGGCCGCCCCCAGCGCCTGGGCCTCCTCTGCTTCGGCAACCGAGTGGACAGACACGCCGACAAGCAGGTTAGACTCACCTTTTTTATAAGATCGAAAGGCCGGCATCGACAAATGAAGATGGGTAAGCTTCAGTTTCTCGGCAACTGCACTGTTCTGATGGATGATCAAGAGCACCTCAAAGCTATCACAGATTTCTTTCACTTGCCACGCCAGCTGCTCATATTCCAGCAAATCGAGATCTTTTTCTCGCAACATCACCGCATAGGGTCTTGCCTGAGCCAATTTATAAATTCGATCCAAAAAATCCTCTTGGCAAAGCTTGCGATTAGTAACACAAATCAACATATTCGCTACACTCTCACATAGTCGGTATACACTGGTTGCAGCCCTCTGTAAAGAATCATCTGATGGACCTCATCTACACTGCGCGGATCAGCAATCTCGAATTGTTCATCGCCCTTTTCTTCCGCTTTGTGCCCGCCCACTCCAACACTAACCCCAGCAGAGATTTTGGTAGCTGCCATACCGATAACATGATCACGAAACCCTGCCCGTTCTCGGGTGGAAATTGTAATTCCCGCGAAAGGCATGAAAAGTCGATATGCCAGCATGACCTGCAATAGTTGCTTTTCATGAACGTCATTTGGGTTGTTCGTCGCATTGTTTATATATGGCCTTAAGCGGGGGGTCGAAAAGGAAACCTCCGCATGGGGATATTTTTGCTGTAGGAAATAGGCGTGCAGACCAACGGCGAAGGCGTCTTTGCGAAAATCGTCCAACCCAAGCAGTGCCCCAAAGGCCACACCCCGCATCCCACCTCGCAGAGCCCGCTCCTGGGCATGAAAGCGATAAGGATAAATTCGTTTAGGCCCACTCAAATGAACCTGCTCATACTTATCCGAATTGTAAGTCTCCTGATAAACACTGACAAAATCGGTCCCGCATTCATGCAAGTATGCATATTCCTCGCTGTTGAGGGGGTAAATCTCAATTCCTACTGTCGAGAAATATCGGGCCGCTAATTTGACGGCCTCTCCTATATATTCTACCCCTGACTGATGACGGGATTCTCCGGTCAAAAGCAGAATCTCTTTTAATCCCGTTGCAGCGATCTCTTTTAACTCCTCTTCGATTTCCTCAAAGGAAAGTTTCCCTCTATTAATGCGGTTCTGACAGTTAAAACCGCAGTATACGCAATGGTTTTCACAGTAGTTGGCAATGTAAAGAGGTGTAAACAGCTGAATCGAGTTGCCAAAGTGATTCCGTGTCTCCGAAGTAGCTTTTGTTGCCATTTCTTCCAGATAATTCGTCGCCGCAGGGGATAGAATCACTCCATAGTCTTCAATGGAAAGACGATCTTTCCGAAGCGCTCGCTTTACATCGTCGCTCGTATACTGCTGATAATCATACGCTTCCACCAGTGCCTGGACTTTCTCCATCAAGTCTGAGTCAATAGCTTCCATCCCTTTTATATACGCCATATGATTTACGTGGCCTTTCATAATCATCACTCCTCCAAGAATCCAGTCAGAGGACTGGACGCTTCCCCCTGACCATCCAATACGCGACCCAGACCGGCCAGGTAGGCCGCCCGGCCAGCTTCAACAGCATGCTTGAAAGCTCTTGCCATTAGTGCTACATTTCCTGCGGTAGCAATAGCCGTATTACACATTACTGCATCCACTCCCATTTCCATCGCTTCACATGCTTGCGACGGCCGGCCTATTCCTGCATCGACAATGATCGGCAGATCTATTTCCTCTACGATAATGCGGATGAAATCTTTGGTACACAATCCCTTATTACTGCCGATTGGGGCCCCCAGGGGCATGACTGAAGCCGCCCCCGCATTGACTAATGCGCGTGCTGCATTCAGATCTGGATACATATAGGGCATTACGATGAATCCTTCTTTAGCCAGAATCTCCGTAGCCTTAACAGTTTCATAGTTATCGGGCAGCAGGTATTTCGAATCGTTAATGACTTCCAGCTTTATAAAGTCGCCACAGCCTATTTCACGTGCCAGCCGGGCAATCCTGACAGCCTCTTCTGCATTTCTAGCACCGGAAGTATTAGGCAAGAGCGTAATTCCCTCGGGAATGTATTCCAAGATATTCTCCTGTCCGCCGACATTGGCGCGACGCAAGGCAAGAGTAACCATTTCAACTTCACCGTGTTTTATCACCGCTTGGGTCATTTCTAACGAAAACTTACCTGATCCTAAAATCAACCGAGATTGAAATTCATGTCCCCCAATCACAAGCTGATCATTCATATTAAGCACCTTCCTCATATTTCTTTAATTCCAACTAAAATTCGTAAAATCATATTTGCCTGATGACCAGCACAAATCTGCACTCTGGGAGCCATCAGTCCCATGCCGATTCCAGCTCCATTTTCAAGGTCACCGCATACATATAGTCGCTCAATAGGCCTTGTTGTTTTGATTAAGTTTGAACTATCAAACCCCGCCATTCCCGAGGCGGCAACGATTTTAACATCTGAAAGCTCTTCCAAAGCCGTATTTACCAGCATTGCCTTGGCATCCGGCTTATCGAAGGCCTCACAAATAATTTGGTAGTCTCCGAATAGTTCTGCAACATTTCCTGCTTCCACCCGTACAGTACGCGTGTCGATTTGAATGAACGGATTGATTTCTTCCAATTGGCTTTGCAGCGCCATGGTCTTTGGCATTCCAAGATGACGGATGTAGTAGCTTTGGCGATTTAAATTGCTGGGCTCGACTATGTCAAAGTCGACTAGCAGCAGTCGCCCAACCCCGATTCTTGCAAGCATGACCGCAATGTTAGAGCCCAGTCCGCCAAGTCCGGCTATGGCCACACGCCCCTGTTTCAACTTCTTATGTACTTCGGGGGTATGTCTCGCCATCATCATGCTCTCCATTTCCTCTTTGGCGGGCATGGTGCCTTTACGGATGATCGTCAAGGTGTCATTTTCGGACAAGGGAGTGTCGCTGTCAATCTGGAAGCCATTTAGAATGACAATATCTGTTGTGCTTCCAAGCTGCGCTCTTGCTTCAAAAGCAGTACGGCAGTCCAGATTTTGTTTTTTTCCATTTACTTCAACTTGCATCGCTTAACCACCACCTACAAATCGAACGATTTCCAGCGTATCTTCATCCGAAAGTCGGATACTATCATATTTTGCTTTGGGGACAATAACCCCGTTGCGCTCTACTGCAACAGTCTTGCAATTAAAATGCTCCGCCATTAAGAACTCAAATAGCGTCTGCTCTTGTTCCAGCGGAACCGTTTTGCCATTTACTTTCACTACCTCACCTCTCCTTATCTGACGTTAGAAAACCCGGCTAACGCCGAGCCTAGGCGAAAGCGATAGCCGTTGGTTGCACTTAGATCTATAAGAAAGATATATGTACTTTCTTATATACAAATAAAAAAGCACAAAATGAGACTGACACCCTTTCGGTGGTGTCCCCCATTTTGTGCTTGTTTTTTATTTTTTTATAGTATAACACGTTCCATACTGCAAATCAATTTCTTTTGTTGTTATACCTTTTTAACAAATTCAGATTTTAGTTTCATAGCTCCAAAACCTTCAATCTGGCAATCAATATTATGATCTCCATCAACCAACCGTATATTTTTTACTTTTGTACCTATTTTTACAACAGATGAACTTCCTTTTACTTTAAGGTCTTTTATTACTGTTACAGAATCACCATCGTTTAAGACATTTCCATTTGCATCTTTGATAATCTTTTTATCTTCATTATTCTCAGCTTCTAAAGTCCACTCATGTGCACATTCCGGGCAGACAAAAAGACTTCCATCTTCGTAAGTATATTGTGAATTACATTTAGGGCAATTCGGCAAATCAGACATAATTTCATTTTCTCCATTCATTAGTGTTAATTTTAATATATTAGCATAGTTTACGCATATTGACAAACCTTCCAGCGAGCTCAATGCTTCCATTAATTATGAAAAAAGCATCCACCGAAGGATGCTTAGATATAAACTATTTAACTAAGTTTTATCTTTATTTCATAATAATCTTTAAAATTATCTAGAATACCATTTAGCGCACTTTCAACATTCGCAAGGGTTACTGTCAATGGATTATTTTTATTACCTAAATGAAGATCAAACCCAAATACTTGTCTATCATTAATAGTATAGGCTTTATTATTACCAATGTTAATATTTGAAATTACTTTATTTTGAAACAATCTGTGAGCTATTTCTTTATACAATTCCACATCAGTATTAACTGGTTCGTTTGTAACGATTTCAACAGAAAATATTTTAAACGTCTCATCACACGCAGTACACATTGTTAAACACTTCCTTATAATTTTTATGGAAAGCACGGGAACAAATTCCGTGTTTTCGCTTTTTTGAAAGGCTATCTACTTAATTCTTTCCGAGTCTATAAAGAAAAACCGAATAATGCTTTAAAAACATCCTTCCTTGCTAAATTTAGTATGCTTTAGTTATAAAAAACAACCGTTGTAATGACATTTACATTTTAACATTAATGATAATCGTTTTCAATACCAATGTGCAAGAAGCTGATTCTACTCAAATGAAAAATAGCCTCAACCCCTCATCCTGCAAAGGTTAAGACTATTTTGCACCGTCCTCTGGGTACAAACTACGAAAACACATGATCTATCGCCCTATTAGTTATTAAAATTAAACTATTACATTTGAGCTTCCTTCATTTTTTTCTTGTCTTCATACATGAGTTTATCACTATGCTGGATAAGCTCATATATACTATTATACGTACTGTTAAATATCGTCATACCATAACTAAATTTAATACGATAAGGCCTGTCATTTCTCTCATTATATTCATTGATTTTGTTATTTAAGGTTTGAATATACGTCTCTAATATTTCTCTTTGATTCTCATTAAGCAAGACAATAAACTCATCACCGCCCAAGCGAATAGAAGTTCCTTTTCCTTCGAATACATCTTCCAGCTGCCTAGCAAAAAACCTTAATACTTTATCGCCTTCATGATGCCCAAACATATCATTGATACTTTTAAAGTCATCAAGATCAATATTTAACACTGAAAAAACTATGTTACTCTTTCTATTCAAACTTGTAAGGTATTCATCAAAAGCTATTCGGTTACCCAATCCTGTTAATGGGTCGCGCTTTGTCTGACTGTGTACAATAAAAATATAGTTAATTACAACAGCAATGGCTATACTATTCCAAATCGTTAAATATATAAAGTAATACAACTGAAAAACAGACAGCACGGCGGGAATGCTTGGAAGCAAGCTAAGTATGAAGAGTTCTTCTCTACTGAGTTTCTTTCGAGCATCATATAAAAATAATAAGTTTATTATGTAATAAACGTAACTTGTCATTGGCGAAACAAAAAACAATGGTCCACGTACATAAATATTCTCGTTGGTTATTTCAAATATCCAATTAAAATTATAGCTGCCTAATGATATAATGCTATTTACAACAAAAGGCACACTCAAGCAGAGAAACTTATTTATATCTATTTTTTTGTATTTATTCGTTATTTTATATACATATAGTACTGCAAACATTGGCACCAATGGTGCTAACGTGAAGCCTAATGTATCAACTAACTTATGTGCAATTACGAAATTAACGTAATTACTCGAATTTAATAATACACTCAAGATTTCTAATATCAATATTAATATCGTTAAGAATATTAATGCTAAAAACAGCCTATTGACTTGCTCTTTTCTATCTATCTTAAAGCAAGCATGTAAAGCAATGCTTGACAATAATATAACCATAAAAATATTCATCTGAATCGCAAGCATTGTATTGATTAGTGCTCACTCCCTTCATCAACTAAATACTATGTTATATATCCAGCTAAGCAATATTGCTATACTGCTGGTTTTCATCAACATAGCAAGTAGTATCAGATTAACGCATTACTTTTTTGTATATTATACCAATATTGATATTTTAAGTAAACATGCACTAAATGGTTCATTGCAGGCAGACATATTAACCAAAACATCCTGCGAAAAAAAGTGTTTGGATACGAAATTCGGCCTTGGGGATATTTATCCCCAAGGCCGTTTGAACAACAGAATCGTTTATTTTAACTTTTATCCATGCCTATCGTCTAATACTTTATTTTTGTGCGACCTAACTGTCAGGGCTCCTGAACTGAACATATTATTTCTGCAAGTTTAATTCAAATCTTTCGAAATAACCAATAAATTCTCCGCTTTCATCACGTACTGGATTAATGTAAATGCGTTGATTTTTTACACTTATCCCTAGAAAGATTTCATTACCATGATTTTTTAATTTTTCAATAGCTCCACGTATTTTTTCTTCTGATTGTGAATTGTGACACTCGGAAATAGATTTACCAATTAAATTGCTATATCCTCGTTCAGAGTAGTAATGATACTCTGCCATTTTATTCATATATCTAATTATATGATCACAATCCACAAAGACGATAGGGTATTGGTATGCATCCAAAATATAAGATAACATCTTTTCTTTTTCCATAATAACACCTTCATATATAATCTATCTGCTCAGTTTCCTTGGGAAATATAGGGGGGACAAAAATTCGGTAGTAGTTTAATTGCAGTAAACTACTACCTACTCTCTGCACCTATTCACACTGTAAACATTTCATAAGGGAAGCTTTATGCTTTGGCGGAAGCAGAATATATTATAGCAATCCACCGTTGGAATGTTTATAAACGTTCTTTTGCCACTATTGAACAGACTGCCTGAGCTTACAACAGGGTTTGATTAAATTAACGCCTTATAAGGTTTAGCAACTCTTTACCTTGAATATCATTTTTATGCCACTTTATTAGTACAGTATTGCCCTTTGACGTTTTAACTACTTCATTGATCCATTCAACTTCACCCTTGGATTTAGTTTGTAATAAAGGACTTTTAGTATTAGTAAGGTAAAGGCTTGAATTAACAACCCACCACTTGCAATGGATGCCCGCACGTTTTAAATCTTCTGAAAGCCTCATGGCCTCATGTACCGGTGTCGCTTCTGGCAGTGTTACAATGACAACTTCAGTTTCAGCTGCATTTCTTAATCTTGGTAGTAGTTTTTTTACGCTTTCCGGTATATCGCCTTGGCTTTTTTGTATCTCTTTGTGATAGCTCTGGGTAGCATCCAATAGTAAAAGTGTGTGACCGGTTGGTGCGGTATCAATAACTACAACTTGATTGTCTGTTGCTTGATCAACGATTTGCGCAAAAGCTCTAAAGACGGCTATTTCTTGTGTGCATGGTGAACGTAAATCTTCTTCGATATATGCTAGATCTGCATCGCCCATTGACTCTCTAGCCTTAGAAAGTACTTCTGCTTTATATTTTTCTAGCTCAAGTTTTTCATCAATATGACTTACTTGCAAATTCTCGCTCTCACTAAGCATAAACTTTAAGTGGTGGGCAGGATCTGTGGTAGTAAGATGTACCTTTACACCTTTTTCAACTAAACCTAAAGCAATTGCTGCTGCGAGTGTGGTTTTCCCAACGCCGCCTTTACCCATAGTAAAGATTACCTTCTTATGGGTCTTATAAGCTTCATCAATCAGTTTGCCTAAAGGGTGTACTGTACTTAATTTAACTGTAGCATCATTTACATCTAGGTAGTTTTCCGTTAGCATCCTGCGTATATTTTTTACACCATAAACATTGTAAGCGCGAAGTGGTATATAGTAAGTTACAATGTTATGCAAATAATTTGGCATTTCCCTTAGAGCACGTTGCTGCTTATCATGGAGACCTATTGCGATTTCATCATCTGGTGCATCGATTTCGAGGATTCCGTTAATGATCATTATCTGATTGTTAACTCCGAGATCACCGAGTTCTTCCGAAGCCCGCTTGGCCTCTAGTAGAGGCGTTTTTTCAGGCCGCGAAACGAGCATAACTGTTGTCATGTTTTTATCAGACAACGTTTCAACAGCATTCTTATACATCTGTTTATTACTTTCTAATCCAGATAGTTGACCTAAACATGATGCACCATGGGTATTTTCGCTAATAAAATTACTCCAGGCAGAGGGAAGCTGCAGCATTCTTAAGGTGTGACCAGTGGGCGCAGTGTCAAATATGATATGGTCGTACTTACCCTTAATATTTTCGTCAGTTAGATACTGAGAAAACTCATTAAAGGCGGCAATTTCTACCGTGCAAGAGCCGGATAATTGTTCTTCCATACTTGCAAGTGCCGAATCAGGTAGAATGCCTTTATATGGGCCAATTACTTTTTCCCTATACTCACGAGCTGCTTCTACAGGGTCGAGGTTAACAACTGTAAGATTAGGTACTTCCGGTATCGCTGTACCTTTGTTATCAAGATCAACACCAAAAACATCTTGTAAGTTGGAAGCCGGGTCAGTACTAATTAGCATTACACTTTTGCCGCTGTCCGCTAAATTCACTGCGGTAGCACATGCAGCAGAAGTTTTACCAACACCACCTTTGCCGGTGAAAAAGAAATACTTGGTGAGTTCTATTTGCGACGGATTAAACGGTTGCATGGACATATTTTCCATTAGCAACACCCGTTAGTTCCGCAACAACCGCCTTTTTTAGGCTTACTCATTACGGTAATCCCGGTCCATTCCGAGAATTCTTTATTGGTGGGATACGTTTTCGTTTTAAGAACTTCACCGTCGACTAAGGTAATCGGTAATATTTCAGGACCGTCTTGCTTTAAATGGTCGCTGATTACACGATTTTCAACGAAAGCATTCGGTTGCCCAGAAAGATTAAATCGTTCAATATTTACTCCTTTCCGCTTTAAGCTTTCAATGACAGTAGCTACGCGTAACAGTTCTTTGTCAACGCTGGCGCCACAAACGCCGGTAGAACAGCACATAGCTGGATCATAAATCACTATTTTTTTCATGGTATCACTCTCCACAAATTAATTATTTAGCAATCAAGATTTTTTAATTTACTTGTGTCAAATACAAACTTACCATTGGCATCCGCAAGTAGTTGCTCTAGAAAAGGATATTCACTATAAACTTTGTTAGGAATGCTATAGTATACCCACTGAGCAGTTTTTTCGGCATCAATAAGTCCGACCAGCCTAAGCTTGAGTAGGTGTTTTGAAGTAGCGGACTGTGAAATAGATAAGACTTGTTCAATTTCACAAACACATTTTTTTCCGTTTTGGAGATAACACATAATTGCTAATCGATTATAATCAGCAAGAGCTTTTAAAATATCAACGTACTTCATAAATCACCCTACCATTTATATTCATATATTCCCATATTGGAATATATCTATAGTATATGTTTCAAATTTTAAATATGCAACTATTTATATAAAACTATTATCGGTATTGCAAATCGATTTATAGTAAAGCTCTAGCTTTGTTTTGACAGTACATATTTAAAAATAAATATTGACATTAATTGGATTAGAATAGATAATCATTATATAAGCATTTGCGAATATAATGATTATGAGGTGTTAATATGATAGAAAAATATACAAAGTTCTTTAAGGCTTTAGGTGAGCCGACTCGCCTTAAAATACTCAGACTTATAGCTGAAAGAGAAATGTGCGTTTGTGAGCTTATGGAAGTTTTAGACATGAACCAACCCCGCATTTCCCAACACTTAAAAGTTTTAAAGGACGCTGGAGCCGTCAAAGAACGTAAACAGGCCCAATGGAGTTATTATTCTGTATGCTGCAGTGACTTTCAGGAATTTATAAATGCCTTCGTTACTTTTATGTCAGAAGATATGAAGAATATTAGTGACTTGGCTAATGAGTATGAAAGAATGCGCACCTCTAATAATGATAAGGAGGTTTAGTATGAGATTATCAGCGAAAGCACCCGAAATGTTGTCTCAATTTAGTGAGTTATTAACGAGTTCGAATCTTGTACCGGAGGGACTTGAAAAAGAAAATCTTACCCTTTTCTATACGACTGATGAATTAGAAAAGGTGATTGGAGTTATTGGCGTTGAGGTTTATGGAGAGGCTTGCTTATTACGTTCATTGGCTGTATGCAATGGTAAACGAAACTTAGGAATAGCTCGTAATCTCATTCGAGAGGCGCTTGAATTCGCTCGTCTAGAAAAGAGCTTTAACGTGTACCTAATCACCGAAACTATCGGTGATACAATGATGCGCTATGGCTTTAATAACGTGTCTCGTGAAATAGTTCCGCCAGAAATATTAAAGTCCCCGTTTCTCAACGGGATTTGTCCTTGCTCTTGTCCGATAATGCATAAGAATGTTAAGGAGAGTGGCGTTTAATGTTTGATTATCTAGGGGAATTAATTGCTTATAAATGGCTAGGCTTTTCACCTTCTAGCCATTTAGGGTCGGCACTGCAATTTTTCTTCAGCGATGTACCTAAAATACTTGTAATGCTAGCCATAGCAATCTTCATAATTTCAGTTATACGTTCCTATTTTCCACCTGAAAAAACGAAGAAATTTTTAAGCAGAAAGCATTCTTTTATAGGGAATATTTTAGCAGCTTTAATAGGAATAATGACCCCATTTTGTTCTTGCTCTGCAGTCCCGCTTTTCATAGGACTCATTGAGGCTGGAGTGCCCCTTGGTGTAACCTTCTCCTTCCTTATCTCTTCCCCAATGGTAAATGAAATTGCGCTGGTCTTACTCTGGGGAATGTTTGGATGGAAAATTGCCGCAATCTATGCTCTAAGTGGCGTGATTATAGCGATCATCGGCGGAATAGTGATAGGCAAATTTAATTTAGAACATTTAGTCGAGAGCTATGTTTATGAGATAAAAAGTGAAGATATTGAGATTGATGACCCAACCTTTAAAGAAAGATGTAGCGAAGCTTTTGAGTTCACCAAAGAGCTACTGAAAAAAGTTTCAATTTATATTGTAATAGCCATTGCAATTGGTGGTTTTATTCATGGATACGTTCCAGATGAATTTCTTGTTAAATACGCCGGGCGTGATAATCTATTTGCTGTCCCTATGGTCGTTGCTCTCGGCGTTCCACTATATAATAGCGCGGCAGGTATGGTTCCGATTGTATATGCCCTTATGGAAAAAGGATTGCCCCTTGGAACCGTTCTCGCGTTTATGATGGCAGTATCGGCGATTAGTTTCCCTGAAATGATTATTCTAAGGAATGTTCTTAAGCCAAAACTAATAGCCATATTTGCGGGAATACTTGCAGTCGCTATTATCTTCACCGGTTATTTATTTAATATAATTATGTAGGAGGAGAGAGAGATGAAAATTGAGGTGTTTGGTTCAGGGTGTTCTAAGTGTACAGAGCTTTACGACATTGTAAAAGACGTAATAAGTAAAGCGGGGAAAGAGGCGGAAATTATCAAGGTAAACGACATGAAGGAAATTGTCTCGCGAGGCATCATGCGTACACCAGCCCTTGCTGTTAATGGGAAAGTATTATGCGCGGGACGTATACCAAAACCTGAAGAAGTTGAGGGCTGGACTAAATAGAATTAAAGGAGAAATAGCAATGGAATCTTCATTAGTTGACGAGGCAGTCAATAGATTTAAGGAAGGTTTTTCATGCTCACAAGCGATATTAATTACCTACGGCAAACAATACGGAATAGATGAGAAAACAGCTAGAATGATAGCTCGATCCTTTGGTGGTGGCATGGCTCGCACTTGTCAAACATGCGGTGCGGTAACAGGTTCATATATGGTTCTAGGCTTAGAAAACGGTCAAGATAATGAAAAAGAGGCAAAAGACAAGACATATGCTCTAGTCCAGACATTTGCACAAAGATTTCAGCAGATACATGGCAATGTGAACTGCCAGCAGTTATTAGGAGGGTGTGACCTCGGAACAATCGAAGGTCAGGACTATTTTAGGAGTAACAACCTTGTTTATAAATGCAAGGGGGTTGTAAGGGATGCCGCTATCATCCTTGAAGATTTGATTTCAAATAAGGAGTGTCTTAAGGAGGATTTGATGGAGAAGTGCTGTAGTTCGGAGGGATGCTGCCCATCAAAAACCAGTGTGGCTCATAACCCGCACTTTATTACCGTTGACTTTCTATACCTCGATTTAAACGACTGCGAGTGGTGTCAGGGAACTGAACAAAATCTTCAAAATGCAATAGCCAAATTGAGCGACATACTAATATTAACTGGTATAAAGTTAAGGCTAAATAAAATCCATGTATCCACTGAACAGCAGGCAGATGAACTTAGTTTTACAACCTCTCCTACTATTCGTATAAATGGAAGGGATATTCAGCTTAATTATAAGGAATCCCAGTGCACATCTTGTTCGGATTTATGTGGTGATGATGTTCAATGCCGTGTTTGGCTATATCAGGGAAAAGAATATACGTCTCCCCCGGAAGGGATGATTATCGAGGCTATACTGCGTGAGGTGTTTGGAGGCTCAACCAATAAAATTTCATATAATCACTCAAATGTAGTTCCCCAGAACTTAAAAAAATTTTTTCATGGCGTGAGTAAGCGAAAGCAGAGGTAGAGATACTATCTCTGCTTGTTTTTTTAAGAGTCCCATAAATCTTTAACGAATTCTTAACAATAGAATCATTGAAAATTTGGAGTAATAATATTAATATATAGACGAATATAAATATATTAATATTATAAAACAGTCACTTTGCTATAAAAATGAGGTAATCCATGAATAATCTACCAGAGATATTTAAAGCCCTTGGAGATGATACGCGTCTGAAAATTGTTGAGATGCTTTTAGGAAAGGAGTTATGCGTCTGTGATATATGGGATGCCTTTGATAAGACGCAGCCTGTTATCTCTCATCACCTAAAGGTACTTAAACATGCAGGGTTAGTGGTTGATACGCGTGACGGAAAGTGGATTTATTACAGCCTTACTCCTGAAGCATTCGAGTTAATTGATAGTTTTACTAGTCGTATGAGGCAGGATTTGAGCAAAAAAGACCGGCAGCACCCCTGTTCGCAAAATCACAAATAGGCGGTTTGTCATTGCCGATATTCCAGAATATTAAATAAGCACTTAAGGAGTTTTCAATCATGAATAAGAAAAAAGTATTATTTCTTTGTACTCATAATTCTGCTCGCTCACAGATAGCTGAAGGACTACTAAGAGCTATGTATGGCGATAGGTACGAAGCCTTTAGTGCAGGAACAGAGGTAACAAGAGTAAATCCCTACGTTTTCAAGTCAATGGCAGAGGCAGGTATTGACCTTAGTAGTCACTATTCAAAGCACTTAAATGATTTTTTAAACGAACAATTTGATTTTGTAGTGACTGTTTGCGACAATGCAAAAGAAGCTTGCCCCTATTTCCCTAATACAAAAAAACAAATCCATAAAAGTTTTACTGACCCGTCCAAGTTTACTGGGACAGAAGAAGAAATTCTTGCGGAGGTAGCTAAAGTCCGCGAAGAAATTAGGTTATGGTTACAAGAAACCTTTGGCAATTAAGTGTATAGGAGGTTAACAAATGTCTGAAAAACGGTTGGACTTTTTCGAAAGGTACTTAAGCATTTGGGTAGGACTGTGTATCGTTATTGGCATTATTCTAGGTAAATTATTTCCTACGGTTATGAATGTACTTAGTCAGATGGAAGTAAGTCATGTGAATTTACCAATCGCAATACTCATCTGGTTAATGATTTACCCAATGATGCTTAAAATTGACTTTTCGGCAATATTGAAAGTTGGAGAGAAACCAAAAGGTCTTTTCATCACACTATTTGTAAACTGGATTGTTAAGCCGTTTAGCATGGCTTTATTGGGATGGATTTTCTTTAAAAACTTATTTTTACCATTAATCGGAACCGAATTAGCAAATGAGTATATGGCTGGTGTCATTATTCTAGCCGCCGCTCCATGTACTGCAATGGTCTTTGTTTGGAGCTATCTAACAGATGGTGATCCGGCTTATACCTTGGTTCAGGTTGCAATCAATGATTTAATTATGCTAGTTCTATTTGCTCCTATCGTTATGTTCTTATTGGGAGTATCAAATATTGTAGTGCCAAAGGATGTTCTATTCATGTCTGTTCTTCTGTACATCGTAATTCCACTTGGTGCCGGATATTTAACAAGAAAGTTATTGCTCTCATCGAAAGGTGAAGAGTGGTTTAACACCAAATTTCTTGCTCCACTAAAGCCAGTTACCATAATTGCCTTGTTGGCAACTTTGGTGATTATCTTTGCCTTCCAAGGAGAGGTGATTTTAGGCAACTGGTTTAACATTGTACTAGTAGCCATTCCAATCACTATACAAGTGTACTTTAACTCCGGCTTAGCATATTGGTTAGCCAAGAAGTTCAAAGTACCACACAGCATAGCTGCACCCGGAGCATTGATTGGTGCTAGTAATTTCTTTGAACTAGCAGTAGCAGTAAGTATCTCATTGTTTGGTCTAAAGTCTGGAGCCACCCTTGCTACCGTCGTAGGAGTTTTAGTAGAAGTTCCTGTGATGCTTTCGGTATGTAATTTCTGTAATAAGACCAGACACTGGTTTATATTCAAGAAGCAGGTTGGTCAGTAATAACTATAAAGAAATGCTATGCATTTTAGTCTGTTCCCCAAAGTGGGACGCGAAGAGAAAAAGCCATAATTATGTCAAATGGAAAATAAGCTGGGCTGCTATCTAACCATGTCTCCATTTATTATCCATAATTTCAATAACCTCAGGGAGCATAGGTTTATAAAAATAATAACCTTGTATCTCATCGCATGGATGCTTCTTAAAGAAATTAAACTGGCCAGAAGTCTCAACACCCTCAGCAACAATATTAAGCCCTAGTACCTTTCCAAGATGTATTATTGTCTTTACAATAGATTGCTGCTCTAAAGATGTTTCAATATCCCTAATAAAAGATTTATCAATTTTCAGCGTATCAATTGGAAGGCGGTGTAGATTAATGAGAGATGATTGCCCGACTCCGAAATCATCCATTGCAATTCTTACACCGTAAGATTTTAATTGATTGAGGACTTTTACAACATAGTCGAAATCAAGGGCACAAGCAGTTTCGGTGATTTCAATCTCCAACAGTTGAGGATTTATCCCAGCATTATGTATTGCTTTCATTATGTCATTAACTAAATTATGCTCAGTAAACTGAAGAGGGGAAAGATTAACAGATAATGAAACATGTATTCCTGATTCATTGAAAGCTTTTAACTGTCTGCACGCATTTTGTAACACCCAGTTACCAACTGGAATAATTAGACCTTCCGATTCCAAAATTGGGATAAAATCTCCAGGTAGAACTATACCATAGTGTGAACTTTTCCATCGCAAAAGAGCTTCAACTGATTGAATTCTGCCTGAGATACTGACTCGTGGTTGATATTCTAGAAAAAATTCTTGGTTAATTAAAGCGTTTCTTATTTGAGTCTTCATTACTAATCGTTTCTCAGCTTCGTTAAGTAGGTTAGGCTTATAGGTTTCATATTTATTAATTCCTTGCAACTTAGCTTTATCCCACGCAATGCTTGCACATTTCATCACACTTTCAACGGTATTACCGTCTCTTGGAAATGATGCTATTCCAATGTTGCTTCCCAGGTAAAACTTATAATTGTCAAATAACCACGGCAAGGATATTGACGTTAACATTTCCTTTATCTTTGTGTGTAGCATTATTCCACTATTAACTCGTTGTACCACAACAAATTTGTTTCCACCAAGATATATTACAGGCACATCCTCATTACAGATAGATGAAACTCTTTGAGGAAACTCTTTTAAGAACACATCGGACACTTCACTTCCGGCAAATTCATATATCACATTAAGTCCCTCTAACGAAATGACGATAAAAAGGTAGTGGCAAGTTTGTTTTTCGTCTTGTAATGCGAGCTTTAACTTATGAAATAAAAAGTTCCTATTCGGTAACTCTATGATAGGGTCATAATAGGCCATTTTATGCAATTTGCTTTCAAGGCCAATTCTACGGTGCAATTCGTGTTCGAGTTTCTGACGCAATGTGGCCTGCTTGATAGATAGCGCGGCTAAATGCGCAAAGTGCTTTAAGGCCTGGACTTTTGCAGGTGTAAATTTATTGGACTGATGAGTATAGGATAATAAGAATACCCCAATTACCTTTTCATCCACTTTTAAAGGAACACCAACAGATGCATTAACACCATCTAATTTTGAATCGATTAACCGCCCCGGCCATTTACTATAGTCATTAACCATTATTACCTTTTTCTCTCTCCAAGCTTTACCTACTAATCCTTCTCCGAATTTGACATGCTTATGTAATAGATTGGAATATCCTACTGTTGCTTTTAATTCTAAAGCTGCACCTGCTTCATCTAGTAGTAATATAGCGCCAACTTTGGCGTTTACTAACTCTACCGATTTTTGAATAATATAGGTTAATAATTCATCTAATTTTTTTTGATTTAGAATCTCTTGTGTTATAGAGCGAACGGCCTTAAGATAAGATTTTCTAGTGTGTTTATGACTTGTTTCGCTTTCTTGTTTCATTCAGATACTCACTCCTAGATGATATTACAAACCCGACATCTATGGTTATGGATTAGGTATTTCACCTGTTTTTATTTTATATATCTCTATTAGTTTACAAGTAAATAGTTACACGCTAAATTTTGTCACTACGGTTTCGAGTTCTTCCGCAAGTTTTGCAAGTGACTCACTGGCTGAGGCAATCTCTTGAATCGATGCCGATTCTTCCTGCGTTGCTGCGGATACGGTTTGGCTTTGTTCTGCCGCTTTTTTACTGATGCGTTCTATTTCGCGCACTGAGTTTACAACTTGCTCGCTTTCGACTGCCATTTGTTGAATGGCTGCTGAAATTTCTTGAACCTCCGAAGATACTTCGCTTATAGACGCAGCTATATTGGCAAACGCATGTCCGGCCTCACAAACGACTTTTTCGCCTTTATTTACTTCCTGTGAGCCTCGATTCATCGCATCTACTGCCATTTGGGTTTCATTCTGGATTTCACTAATAAGCATAGCTATCTGTTTTGCAGCTTCTTGAGATTGTTCGGCTAATTTCCGGACCTCGTCAGCAACTACAGCGAAACCTCTGCCTTGTTCCCCTGCTCTTGCTGCCTCTATAGCGGCATTTAAAGCTAATAGATTTGTTTGGCCCGCGATTCCAGAAATAGTATCTACAATCTGTCCGATTTCCTTGGACCGTTCTCCCAATGTCGTAATAACGCCTGCTGATTCGGCTACCGTTGTTTTAACAACATGCATTTGCTCCGTAGCAGCTTCAATGGCCTTTCCGCCTTCTTGAGCAGTCGCTGATGTCTGTTCTGCCATACTGTTGACAGTGTTGGTGTTAACGGCAACCTGCTGAATTCCGGTTGACATTTGCTCAACTGTGGAAGCGACAGAGTCAACGGATTGCGCCTGTTTATTAGACCCATCTGCCAATTCACTAATAGTGGCAGCCATTTGTGAAGCAACTTGAGCAGATTGGTCGGCGTTAGAAGTAAGTTCTTCGGATGATGTCATTACGTGTTCAGAACTAACCATTACTTTTTTTACTAGCATGCGTAAATGCTCTACCATATCATTAAAGGCACTAGCTAACTGACCCGCTTCATCATGAGAACTTACAGTTATATTGTCTATGGCCAAATTGCCTTGAGCAACTTCTTGCGCATATTTTGTTAAAGTTTTAAGCGGGTTAGCAATTATATTCGCAATACCAACTCCTACAAGTAAAGAAATTAATATTGCAATGATTACCGCGACTACAATTAGTCTGTTTAGAATGGTTACGAGACTCTCGCTTGCGGCCTTTTCTTTTTCACTGGCGTTCGTGTTATATGCAGCTAATTCTTTAAGGATGATATTAATTTCATCAATGGTCGTTGCCGCCTTTTGGTTATAAAGGTCGTATCCAGCTTGCTGGTTTCCCGCGAGTGCCAGTTCAACTGCTTTTTGACGCTCGGAACGATAAATTTTTATGTCATTCGTTAGTTTGGGTAGCCTTTCCTGTTCGTAAGGGTCAAGCTTGGTACTACTATAATCCGACAATGTTTTATCAAATATCAGGGCTCTTTCTGATATTTCTTTTTGGTTTTTATCCAGTAAACTTTTATCCTTCGTAATGAATATCTCCATCGTTAATCCTTCTATGGCTCTCGAATTAGCACACGCTTCATTCACCCATTTAGTAGGTAGAAACCTGTCTTTATACATGTTGTCCAAACTGTTCGACAACTGGGTTGATGCGTAGTATCCACAACCACCCACAATTGTTAGTGCAACTGCCATTAAAGCGACTAACAACATTACCTTATTGCGTGTGCTTAGATTACGTAGATATCTCATATTTCATTATTCCTCCTATTGTTTAGATTTTTTTAGGACAGTTTGCTATCCGATTCATAATAATAATTTAAATCATTTATCACTATCCCTGTCACTATATTGACAAGTTTGATACAATATATATAACTATTAACAATATAATACAATATATTATTCATATTTGCTTAACATATTGGATGTTCGTTGTAAATTTAATGATACCTGCTAATATTACATTTTTTTATATATTTTGATAAATTTTAACTATTTATGGGGGATGAGGTAAGATGAAGTCGAATTTTGGCACCAGTGTTAAGAACTTTCGTCAAAAAAGAGGTATCTCATTAACCAAATTGGCGGAAATGTGCGAAGCAAGCCGTTCGATGCTATCTAAAATTGAAAATAATGATAGTATCCCAACAATTTTATTAGCAGTACGCATCGCTCGTGCTCTTAACGTTTCAATTTCAGAGTTAATTGAAGAACCTATTTTATCCGAAACTACGGTTGTGACTAGAGAAGAAAGAGTTATTCAATTAAATCCCAGTTACAGAACTGCCACAGAAGTTGTAATGCCCTACAATGCGAAGGACGGGGTTGAGATTTTGTCCTTTAGCATGCCACCCGGTAGTACAACTGGTAGATTACCATCCGATAAAAAAGGTACCTTTGAATATATAGTTGTTAATAAAGGAAATATCAAATTAATTGTCGACGAAGAGACCTATTTCCTAAAATCCGGGGATTGCATTAGGTTTTCCGCCCATTTAGGACGCGAAATAATTAATATTAGTGCTATAGATGCAGAGTTTCTTTGTGTTATGGTTTATAAAAAGAAAGAGTAATAGTTTCGTTACATACTTTCTTAGCAACATTAATAGGGGACTTTTAAACTTTTACGGTGTCACTGGCTTTGAAGAAAGCTAACAAAAAATCAGGCTAGCAAGGCCTGATCTTTTTGTTAGCTTGTATGTATGTTCACGTCGGCAATTATCCTTTACTCCAATACACTTGCAAGAAAGCTACATAAATTTAAAAGTCCCGCGAGGATTTTAATGATACTTCTAATGGAATGCCCTTTTTCGTATAACTTTTTTACCTCTGGTTCCCAAAGATGCCCTTGCTTATTTACTTGGGTTAATCGGTATCTATCATCGGGTATTTGAGCCGGTCCCTGTCTAGTATATTCAAAGCCACACTCCATACAGCTAAACAAAATTCTTGCCCATAATAATCAACTATCTTTTCAGTCAATACACCACTTTGGACGTATCTTAGCCGAGTACGGCTATTTTCGAGTCGGATGAACGTAGTGCAGCGTGTTGCCGGAATGCTACTGGCCATTAGTGGATTTCTAATAGTCTTCGAACTATTCGAATGAATGCACGAATTCATTATTGTCAGTGCATGCGTGGAGAAAAATTAACATGTCTACAGGAAGCTATTCAAACTCATCTTGCCATCCTTATATTTCCGGGTCACCCCAATTATTTCTCAAAGTTATCACCTCCTATTTACGGCTAGAATATCTTATGTAATATTTTATTGCTAGGATGATAATTTTGTTACCGGGAGTAACCATAGCTATTGCAACCTTTAATGCCTAACATAAATTAGTAGAATAAATGAAAATAAGCACAATCCCTGCAAAATCAGCAAGGAGTGTGCTTATTTTAGGTAAATCCACCTATCTACTAACTAAATGACCGTAACAAGTTTAATACATCGTCTAGGCATGTACATGATGCTAAAGAATCAACAGCGTTACAAAATTGGATGTAAACTAATACTATTTTATCTCCCTTGCTAACCGCATACCATTCAACGTTACTAAGAGCGAAGCCCCAGTATCGGCTAACACTGCCAGCCATAAATTTACAAAGCCAAGGAACGTACCCATTACAAACAATAATTTTACGACTAAGGAAAAGGTAACATTCTGTTTGATAATTGCTACTGTCTTGCGGCTGAGTTTCATGACATAAGCAAGTTTGCTCAAATCATCCGACATCAGCGCAATATCTGCTGTTTCAAGGGCCGTATCCGATCCGGCCACCCCCATGGCAATACCTACATTAGCTGTCGCCAGAGCCGGTGCATCGTTGACACCATCACCCACCATGGCTACGCTGCCATATTTACCAGCTATCTTTTTTAACGCCGACACTTTGTCTTCCGGCAATAGTTCACTGTAATAAGCATCAATATTAAGTTTCTCAGCAATGGCGGCTGCCACTCGCTTGTTATCGCCGGTCAACATTGCCATATTCTGTACTCCAGCGTCCCGCAGGCTAGTCAGCGCCTCAGTGCTGTTGTCCCGCAGCGTATCAGCGACGGCGATTGTGCCCATTACTTGTTGGTCGGTACCGACTAGCATCACAGTCTTACCTTGTTGTTCAAGCTCAATTAATTGTTCTTCATAGGTTGCTAAGGCGTGACCGATTTCTTCAAACAAGCGTCGGTTGCCGACATAGATTGTTTGACCATCTACCTCAGCCTGAGCGCCCCGGCCAATGAGAGCTTTAAACTTGGTTACTGGCTTAAGATCAGTATTAGCTGCTTTTGCAACGATGGCCTGGGCTAATGGATGTTCCGACCATTTTTCAACCGCCGCCGCCAATTGTAGCAATTCTTCCTTGTCTATACTACTTACTGGTACCACATCGGTCACCATAGGCTTGCCGAGTGTCAATGTGCCCGTCTTGTCAAAGGCCACTGCTTGAATGCGCCCCATCTGTTCTAAATGAGCTCCACCTTTAATCAGCACTCCGTTCCGAGAAGCATTGCCGATTGCCGATACAATAGACACCGGTGTAGAAATAACCAACGCACAAGGGCAAGAGATAACCAGTAGCACTAATGCCCGGTAAAACCAGAGATCAAAAGACTGGTTAAACACAAAAGAAGGAATAATCATCAACCCTACTGATGCCAAAATTACAGCAGGCGTGTAGTACTTAGCGAAAACATCGACAAACTGCTGCATAGGCGCTTTTTCTGCCTGAGCTTCTTCCACCATATGCATAATCTTCGACAACGTCGAATCAGCTGCCAATTTGGTCACAGTAACTTCTAAAGCGCCCTGTTCATTAACTGTTCCGGCATAAACTTGATCACCCACCTGTTTTTCTACCGGCATGGATTCGCCAGTAATTGGCGCTTGGTTGATGGTAGAGAGACCGCTTACTACATTACCATCCATGGCTATACGCTCACCTGGTTTGACAATAACAACATCGCCAACGGCAATTTCCTCTACTGGAAGTCGTATTTCCTGGCCATTACGCCGCACCAGCGCTTCACGCGGCGCGAGGTCCATCAGGGCACGAATGGAAGCGCGAGTTTTATCCAATGTGTATGCTTGTAAAGCATTACCCAGCGAAAACAAGAACACTACTGTGGCACCCTCACTCCATTCACCAATCGCGACAGCGCCTATAGCCGCGATAACCATAAGAAAATTAGTATCGAGTGTAAAACTTTTTAGACCATACAAACCGCTTTTCGCTACATGGAAACCACCAAAAACCATAGCCACAAGGTAAAGCGGCACAATAACATTGTCGCTCAGCCCTATCCAGTCAAACAGCATAGCAGCTAGTAAAAACACACCGGAAATAATGGTTGCCATTGTCCTCGGCTTACGCCACCAGGCACTTGTAGTCTGTGTGCCGGTACATCCGACTGGCCCATCTTTTATTGCCTGATACCCCGCCTGCTGTACGGCTTTAATAATGTCGCTATCAGTTAGTGAATGTTCGACTGTGAGTTTACCTGCACCAAAGTTTATTGTTGCCATTCGCACCCCGGCTAACGCTGACACCTTTTTCTCCAATTTGGCGGCACAATCAGCGCAGTCCATTCCCTCAATGCGATATACTGATGTATGATAACCCGGTGTGTCTTGAGCGGCCTGAACAAATTCCGCACTATACCCAAAACCACTGACAGTCTTAACAATTTCGGTTACTTCCATTATTGTTTTATCATAAACAACCTTTAATTTAGCAGC
>Ga0074195_1001084_pt1 | contig 42204 bp, 33 predicted proteins | sample EPASupsiteHSE623_FD_64525 | JGI IMG/M metagenome (GOLD analysis project Ga0074195, IMG submission 64525) | Bioremediated contaminated groundwater from EPA Superfund site, New Mexico - Sample HSE6-23 | ecosystem: Environmental > Aquatic > Deep subsurface > Groundwater > Contaminated ...
AGTATAAGTCCGATTTCCTTGCAAAAAGATAGTGCAGCATAGATAGCGCAAGGAGTATCGAAATATTGTGAATTATACCTATTACCATACTTTTATCTTATGCACAAATTTAATCAAATAAGGGAAAATAAAAAGGGGTGCAGAGATATGTTTTTGCACCCCTTAGATACGCAATTAATAATTACCCTTTCAGATTATCGCAAACCTAGTAAATTCCACGTTCTACATAATTAGTATGAAGCAGTTCATGTGATTTGTGTCCCAATGGTTCAACAAGGAATTCATCGTAGAGTGCCTTTATTGCAGGGTTTTCGTGAGATTTTCTGATAGCTTTGAGATTGTCCTCTTTGTAAATAGAGTCTGCTCTCTTCTGACGGATCTCCCATGTAGTTGGAATTGCCTGTCCTCCGCCACCAAGGCAACCTCCGGGACAAGTCATGACTTCGATGAACGCATACGGCGATTTTCCCTCCTCTATCTGTTCAAGTAGTACCCTTGCATTTTTTAATGTGTGAGCAACAGCTACTTTGATTTTTGTTCCATCAAGGTCAAGCTCGGCCTCTTTTATGCCTTCAAAGCCTCTCACTACATTCAACTCTATATTTTCCATAGGTTTGCCAGTGATAACCTCATAGGCAGTTCTAACAGCAGCCTCCATAACACCACCTGTGGCAGCAAAAATGACACCCGCACCTGTTGAAATACCTAAAGGATGGTCAAAATCTTCTTCAGGCATATGTCTGAAATCTATACCTGTCTGTTTGAACATCCTTGCTAGTTCGCGGGTTGTCAAAACATAGTCCACATCAAAGAAGTTGTCCTTATCTGCAAGATTCAGTTTCTCCTTCCAGTAGTCAAAGGCGGAGTTCATCTCAGGCCTTTTACATTCAAATTTCTTGGCAGTACAAGGCATTATTGATACAACAACAATCTTTCGCGGATCAATATTAAGCTTTTCTGCATAATATGTCTTGGCTACTGCTCCGAACATCTGTTGAGGTGATTTACATGTAGACAAATGGCTGAGAGACTTAGGGAAGAAGTGTTCTATAAATTTTATCCACCCCGGAGAACATGACGTAATCATTGGCAGTGTTCCGTTGTTCTTTATACGGCTGATTAACTCAAAACCCTCTTCCATAATGGTAAGGTCGGCTGTGAACTGAGTGTCAAAAACCTTGTCAAAACCAAGCTTCCTTAGCGCAGATACCATTTTTCCGGTAACCAAAGCACCTTGTTCCATACCCATTGCCTCTCCGATACCTACCCTTATTGCAGGAGCTGTCTGGACAATAACTACCTTGTCAGGATTATAAATATCTGCAAAAACCTCCTTAGATTCGTCCCTTTCGACTATTGCAGCAGTCGGACATACCAGTGCACATTGCCCGCAGTTTGTACAGGCTACATTGCCCAACCCTTTGTCGCGGTATGTGGATACTTTTGTTTTAAGACCCCTTCCGGCAAAATCTATTGCATATACGGTCTGCACGTCGGCACAAACTGCAATACAACGACCGCAAAGGATGCATTTTTCGGGGATCCTGGTAAGAGATAAAGATGTAGTATCATTTTTCTCAACCGGTTTTGTCTTTCCGTATGGAGTCTCCTTTATACCAAGGGTAGCAGTCAGTTCCTGAAGTTCGCAATTTCCGTTTCTTTCGCAGATAAGGCAATCCTTAGGGTGATTTGCCAGAATAAGCTCCAGATTTGTCATTCTGGCCTGGTTTATTTCAGGAGAGTGAGTGCGTATCTCCATTCCTTCTGTAGCTTTGCTTACGCATGACCTTACAAGTGTCCTTGCACCTTTTACCTCAACAACGCATATTGCACATGATGCGTTTGTAGAGACATCTTTAAGATAGCAGAGAGAAGGAATGTTAATACCTATCTTCTTGCAGGTTTCGAGTATGGTATTGCCCTCTTTTACCTGATAGGCTTTACCGTCAACTGTTATATTTATTTTTTTGTTTTCCATAATTATTCCTCCTCTGTATTTACGATTACACGGACATCACAACGAAGACACCTTGAGGCTTCGGCATATGCCTGTTCCTTTGAGTAACCAAGATTGATCTCTTTAAAATTGCCAATACGTTCTTCAAGCGGACGTTTGAATGTATAGTGGCGGTTTCCCCCTTCCGGTTTGAGAGGAACCTCGTCGCTGTATTCAAATCCCCGGAATAATTTATGGAAGCGTCGTTTATTCATAAGGTTGAAATCAATAACCTCGGCAGCTTTCTTGGCAATTCCCATTGCCTCGGCAGCTGTTGCAGGTCCTGTAACTGCATCGCCTATTGCATAAACTTTAGGGTGTGAGGTAGAAAAAGAAAAGTGGTCGCAAGAGATGTTCCCATTGCTGTTTGTCTTAATTCCAAACTCTTTCAGGAACCCTGCCTCAACCTCTTCTCCTACTGCAGTAATTACGGTGTCGCATGCCAGGATGAATGATTCTCCTGTTGGTACAGGTTTGCGGCGGTTAGAGAGGTCGATGTCGCCTGAAGCCATCTTCATAAGCTCTATTCCTCTTACCTTGTCGCTTGTATCGGCGAGAATCTCTTTTGGATTGCAGAGGAAAAGGAAATTTACACCCTCCATTTCTGCACCTTTGATCTCGTCCTTGTTTGCAGGCATATCTGATTTCAAGCGTCTGTAAACTACAGTAACCTCGGAACCAAACCTTTGAGCAGTACGGGCAGCATCTATTGCTACATTGCCGGCACCTATCACAACAACATGTCTCCCGATATTCAATTGTTTTCCCTTTGCAACATCTTTGAGGAAGTCCATTCCGGAAAGTACTCCGTCCAGCTTGTTTCCTGCAACGCTTAATGCGATATCGCTCTGGGCTCCTATACCAACAATCACAATATTGTAATCTCTTTCCAGGTCGGCGAAAGCAATATCTCTTCCAATGGTAGTGTTAAATACGAAATGAACGCCTAGCTCTTTTATAAACTGTATTTCAAAATCAAGAGTTTCGAGAGGTAACCTGTATTTAGGTATTCCCCAGCGGAGAATACCGCCGGCTTCTGATTCTGACTCAAAAATAGTAACATCGTGCCCAAGTCTTACCAGATAGTATGCAGCTGTAAGTCCTGCAGGACCGGCGCCTATTATGGCAATTCTCTTATGTGTCTGTGGAAGCCTTCCTTTTTTGATTTTTTCGTAAACAGCAGGAGCTTTACCCTCTTTGTATATGGTGTCTGAGATGTATCTATGAATATCTCCTTGAGAAACAGAGGCATCTATGCTCTCCCTGCGGCACTTCATCTGGCAGTGGAAGTGACATATACGGCCAATCGATGATGGAAGCGGGTTATCTCTGAGTGTAGACTCAAAAGCATCTTCTAGCTTATCCTCTTTAAGCAGCTGCAGATATCTTGGAATGTTCATGTGAAGCGGACAGCTGTTCTCGCAAAGTGCACTGAAGAGATCCTGACAGATACCCGGCTCACATTTTTTCTCAATCATGTGATGGTCGTACTCATCTCTGAAGTATCTCAGGGTTGTAAGTACAGGATTTGGAGCCGTCTGGCCCAATCCGCACAATGCTGTTGCTTTTATTACTTTGCCTAGTTCCTCGAGTGTGTGTATGTCGGCCACAGTTGCCTTGCCTTGAGTGAACTTATTGATGATTTTTAGGGTTTGGGCCAGACCCTCTCTGCAAGGGGTACATTTGCCGCAGGACTCTCCATTAGAGAATTCAGTAAAATACCTGGCAACGTCCACCATACAGTTATCCTGGTCCATTACTACCATTCCCCCAGAACCCATTATGGAACCCAGTGAATTAAGTGACTCATAATCTACAGGGGTGCTGAGGTACTCTACAGGAATACAACCTCCCGAAGGTCCTCCTGTCTGAACTGCTTTGACCCGTTTCTGGGAACCTGTTCCCTCTCCGATTTTGAATACTATTGTTTCAAGAGTGGAGCCTAGCGGTAACTCTATAAGTCCGGTGTTTTTTACCTTACCTACAAGTGAGAAAACCTTGGTTCCGGCACTTTTTTCTGTACCTGTTTCTGTGAACCAGCTGCCTCCCTTGGAAATTACTACCGGAATGTTGCACCAGGTTTCTACGTTGTTGATGTTGGTAGGTTTTCCGTAAAGTCCTCTCTCTGCAGGATATGGCGGGCGAGGGGTAGGGCGTCCGGATTTGCCCTCGATGCTATGAATCAGGGCAGTCTCCTCCCCACAAACAAAAGCACCTGCACCTTCAACAATATCTATGTCAAAGTTAAAGCCTGAATTTAAAATATTCTCGCCAAGGAAACCGTATTCCTTTGCCTGCAATATTGCACTCTTTAACCTGCGGACAGCCAGTGGATATTCTGCTCTGATATAAACTACTCCTTTTGATGCACCCATTGCGTATGCACCAATGGTCATCCCTTCTATAAGCATGAAAGGGTCACTTTCAATTTCGTTCCTGTTCATGAATGCACCCGGGTCACCCTCGTCTGCATTGCATATTATGTATTTCTGATCGGCCTGTACCTTTGCCATCAGTTCCCACTTAACGCCGGTAGGGAAGCCCGCGCCACCACGTCCTCTTAGTTTGGAGGCTTTAACTTCGTCAATGACAGATTGAGGTGTCATATTGTTAAGAGCAGAGAATAAAGGGAAATAACCCCCCACTGCTACATACTCTTCAATATCGTCAGGAACTATAAGCCCGCAATTGCGCAAGACTATCTTTTTCTGCCATTTGAAAAATGGTACCTCGTTCCATAAAGGATAGTCTGTCAATCCTTTTCCAAAGTCAAATTTACCTGTGATAAAATCCCACTCCTCTATCCTGCATAAAACATTTCTGTATGGCATGATTCCCTTTAAAACTCCTGTAATAATTGGAATTACGTCATTTTCGGACACCTGATGCATTATGATAAGTGGGTGCCCGGGTATATATAAGTTTACAAGTGGCTCCTCTGAGCAAAACCCGAAGCATCCTGTCTTTTTCAGTATGATATCGAGGTTGCGCTCTTTTATGGTCCGTTCGAAGTTGTCGAATAGTAACTCGGCACCGCGTCCGATTCCGCAGGTACCCATTCCGATTGCTATATATGGCTTGTCAGGAAGAATCTTTTTTGCAGCATTTTCCTTAAGCTCATTGAGCTTAGCTAAGTCTGATATTTTCATCTTTATTGTCCTCCTGTAAGTTTTCTAATAGTTTCTTAATTTGTTCTGATGTTACATTGCTATATATCACTCCGTTGACAGCAACGACGGGTGCAAGTGCACACTGGCCGAAACAGGCAACTGTTTTAATTGTGATTAGCATGTCGTCTGTTGTAAAAGTGGTCTCTCCTTGGTCGAAAGCCTCTTTACATCCGGGAAGTGTTGTAAGATCATCCAACAAGATTTTGGATCCTTTAGTATGACAGGCAGTTCCCCTGCATACGATTAATGTGTGCTTGCCCTGCGGTTTCAGATTAAAAAAAGAGTAAAATGTTGCCACACTGTAGATTCTGGAGAGTGGAACATTCGTTTTTGAGGAGAGATAATCCATACTTACATCATCCAGGTACTTGTACTCGTTAGCTTCCTGCACCTCTTCCATAATGGTCAGCAGCTCACCCGGATCACCTTTGTGTTTGGAAATTATCTCGTCGATAATTCTCGTATCGACTCGATTTTCTAGATTTGCATTCATTGGCTCGTTTTTTTTATGTGGTGATATTTAGTAGTTATACAAGATTTTGTTTATAAATCCTGCTTAGTGTCAATTCAATTTTGATAAGTAATTCAATGAAAAACTCAAAATATTATCTCCCACATTCAAGCCGCAAATGCAATACTTTGTCCTGTAAATATATGAAATTATTTTCAAACACGAAAGTACATTAGGTGGCATTTTTAGTGTACTTATGCATCAACTGGGTGCTTCGCCGAAACTCCGTTAAAGTTTCCCCCATGTTCTGCATATCATGTGAAACTGCAAAAATTGATCTGCCAGTTGTTTTCATAACTATCATATAATGAAAGTTATACGAATATATCTTGTGAGGTTTTTACGGAAAATATATTTGTAATGTGCTAGTAAACAAGCTTTTCTTAAAACAACTGGCAGATCAGATAAATTGCACCAAAGTGTCTATACAAAAAATCAAAAATCTCTGTTTATCTACAGATGAGTTACGGATCAAAGTATAGTTTTCTCTTGTATGTATTAGCGCGATAGCCTCCAAGGGCATTGCAAAGGATGCATTTGGGCACCCACTTCGTGAGTGTCGCGGCAAAAAAACAAGTAGTGCCCCCTGCGTCTGATATGCATTGGCAGACTCAATGGGGGCACCTTTGTTTTTTAGCGTAAAGAACGTATAGTGGGTAAATGCGGTTGCATGCCCTTGGAGGCTATCGCGCTAATACAATATAAAGAGATGACTCTACTTACTTTTCCATTTGATCCGTTAGTATCTCTTGCGTGGGGTGTATTTAGTATGGAGCAGCTTATGCGACTTTTCACCGAGAGGGGCAATCAGAAAATCTTTGTAAATCTTGGTGATTTCGGGATTCAGATGAGATTTTCTCATTGGCATGCCTTCATCTTCTGCATAAATTGCGGCAGTACGCTTAGCGCGGATTTCCGGATTGGTCGGAATAGGCTGACCTCCTCCTCCAAGACATCCTCCCGGGCAGGCCATAAACTCAATGAAATGGTAGTGTGAAGTTCCTGCAACAATAGAGTCCATTACCTTTTTTGCATTGACCAAGCCGTGGGCAATGGCACAATTAAGCTCTACACCATCCAGAAAGGACCATTTTTCAAGTGGATTTTCTATCTTGATTGAAGCCTCTTTAATACCCTCCATCCCTCTGACCGGAAGAATTTTAAGATCCTCAAATGGCACTTCACGTCCGGTTACCAGCTCGTAGGCAGTTCTAAGTGCGGCTTCCATTACTCCACCAGTGGCCCCGAAAATAACGCCTGCCCCGGTTGATTCTCCCATAAGACGGTCGTAGTGAGCATCCTTGAGCTTCATAAAGTCTATACCTGCCTGTTTGATCATGATTGCAAGTTCTCTCGTTGTAAGAACATAGTCTACATCGCGATAGCCACTGTCATGCATCTCCGGACGGGCCGCCTCGAATTTCTTTGCTGTACAAGGCATTATGGAAACAGAGACAATTTTTTCCGGATCTATGTTCCGTGCCTTGGCGTAGTATGTCTTTACAAGCGCCCCAAACATTTGTTGAGGAGACTTGCAGCTAGAGAGATGATCAAGCAGTGAAGGATACATATGTTCTATAAACTTAATCCATCCGGGAGAGCAGGAAGTTGCCATAGGCAGCTTGATATCGGGATTCTTGTCAACTAGTGCGCCTTTAAGGCGGGTAAGCAGTTCTGTGCCCTCCTCCATGATTGTAAGGTCGGCAGTGAAATCAGTATCCATAACGGCATCAAAACCAAGTCTCTTTAAGGCAGCCACCATTTTCCCGGTTACTCTTTCTCCGGGTTCGAAGCCAAGCTCTTCTCCAAGACCCACGCGAACGGCAGGAGCAGTCTGAACCACAACATACTTGGTTTTGTCAGAAATTGCGTTCCAGACCTCCTCTATGTAATTTTTCTCAACAAGGGCACCTGTAGGACAGTGATTTATACATTGGCCGCAATTTGTGCAGACAACATCATTCATGGCTTTTTCGAAGAATGTTGTAATCTTGGCATGTTCTCCCTTGTAAGACATTGTCAGTGCATTTACACCCTGTAGTTCGGCACAGGTTCTCACGCATCTCTGACACCTTATGCACTTGCTGTCGTCTTTTATAATTGACGGAGAAAACATATCTATGGTGTAATTCCTGAATGGAACTAGATGTATGAAGTCCTGATTCATGATTTTATATTCCGAAGCAAGTTTCTGCAATTCGCACCCGCCGTTTTTGTAACAGTTGGTGCAATCTGCATTATGTTCAGAAAGCAGCAGCTCAATAATGTGTTTTCTGGAATTTCTCACCTTAAGTGTATTGGTGAGAACATCCATTCCCTCGTCACAAGGGGTGGCACAGGCTGGGGCAAGTCTTTTCTGCCCCGCAATCTCAACAACACAAACACGACAGTTACCGGCTACACATAAGTCTTTATGATAACACAGAGTAGGAATAATAACTCCTGCCTGATTTGCAGCTTCCAGTATAGAAGTACCCTTGACAATCTCAACTGTTTCTCCGTTGATTGTAATTTTAATCTTCTTTCCCATAACAATTAAATTAGCAGAATTAGTAAATCATCTCTTCCCTGAAATTCTCAACAATCGACGAGAATGAGTTGGCGACAGACTGTCCCAAGCCGCATTTGGCCGTAAACTGCATAGTTTCGGCCAGTTTAAGCATTTTATCGAGATACTGCGCATTTTTTTCTCCGCGTTTGACTGCTTTTATGCCACGCAACAACTGCTGGCAGCCAACCCTGCAAGGGGTACACTGTCCGCAGGATTCCTCGGCAAAGAAATTCAAGTAGTTATCCAGTACATTGAACATGGAGCGGGAGCTGTTGAATAGCATCATGGACCCACCTGTTGGCAGAGAAATTCCTACCAGTTTACCTTGAAAACCGATATTTGTCTCATTGAATCTCTTACGAGGTACAAGAAAGCCCGATGCTCCACCAACCTGAACTGCTTTAGTGTCGTCATCACCGAATTCATCTACGAAATCGGCAAGACTCATACCGAGCTCAAGCTCATAAATCCCCGGTTTTGGAGTGTCACCGGAAACAGAAAATAGTTTGGAACCACGAGAATATTGAACACCAAGGTCATAAAACCTCTTTGACCCGTATTTGAAAATGGTGTATGTGTGAGCAAGTGTCTCAACATTGTTTATTACAGTAGGTTTGCCCATGTAACCGAAAGCAGAAGGAAAAGGTGGCTTGTTTCTTGGCTCACCCCTTTTTCCCTCCATAGATTCGAACAGGGCAGTCTCCTCCCCGCAGATATAAGCACCGCTGCCCATGAATATCTTTATGGAAAAATCGAATTTTATTTCACGGCAATAGTATTCAAACTCATTAATAGCCTTATTCAATTCTGTCTGAAGGAAAAAATACTCACCTCTCAGGTAGATGAACCCTATCTTGGCACCTATGACATGCCCGCAGATAGCTATTGCGGTCAAAACCTTAAACGGAACCTTGGACAGAATCTCACGGTCCTTGAATGTTCCGGGTTCTCCTTCATCTGCATTGCAGATTACATATTTTACATCGTTAACCTCCTCGGCAGAAATCTTCCATTTGAGACCGGTAGGGAAACCGGCTCCGCCTCTGCCTTTCAGTTCTGAACTTATAAGTTCGTTGATAAGTTCATTAGGAGGTCTGTTTATATTATTTTTCAGAACCTCTTCCCAGTCGTTTTCATCCTTGAAAATGAAATCGGCTCTTTTAAGTTGATAGTTAGTTGACATTTTGCCCTCCTTCATTTTTTCTGTTCAAATATTCACTCAGAATTTCACGGACCTTCTCTGGAGTAAGTTCTGTGAAAACATCATTGTTGATAAGCATAGCCGGAGCTTTGTGGCAAAATCCAAGACAATTTGTCTGTAGAAGAGAGAAACTTCCGTCGGGAGTTGTCTCTCCCACTTTAATTTTCAACATATCTTCGATTGCCAGCAGAATTTGCTTTTCCCCTTTCATGGAACAAGTAATGGTTTTGCAGATACGTATAATGTATCTGCCCATTTTCTTGTATTCCAGAAAAGAGTAGAAGGTTGCCGTGCCGAAAACTTCAGTCGCCGGCAGGTCAAGTTCACGGGCAATCTCAATCATTGAGTACTCAGACAGATATTTTTCCTGCTCAACGACTCCTTGAAGAATCGGCAGCAGACTATGTCTGTCCCGGCCATGCAGGTCGGCAAGATCCTTGATTAGTTCAGTAATAGGTTTCATTCAAAAATATTTAAATTGTGAAATTAAACTACCTTATTAACTGTTGTGGGCAGGCCATGAAAAAAGGCCAGGAAGTCAAGCTCTTATCTTAACTCTCTGGCCTTATAAAATTGATACATCCATATATAGCCTGTATGTGAAAATTATTCAGTGTAAATATACAAATAAAAACAAGAATAAAAAATTACTGTTTTTCATAGGGTATTTCATATCTGGACTATCTTAATGGTACAAGCAAACATTACTAATTTTTTAAATTATACAGATATGAAAACAATAGTAAAACAAACCACAAAGTTACTTTTGATTCTCCTTTTAATTTCCGGTGGGTCTCAGCTTTGGGCGCAAAGCAACAAAGATTACTTTGCTGTAAGAGGAGTTGTAAAAGACAAGATAACCCAGAAGAGTCTGGCTTATGCAAATATCTCGGTTCAAGGAACAAATATTGGCACAATCGCTAATATCAATGGCGAATTTTCAATAAAAATAAAGGATTCCCTTAATGCGAAATCAGTTGAGATATCTCACCTGGGGTACTCCACATTTGTGCTTCCTGTTAAGGGAGAAAATATAAAAGAGATAACAATTTATCTTTCACCAAAGGCAAACCTTCTGGATGAAATAACTGTCTATTCTCTTGACCCTCGTGCTTTGGTAGAGGAGGCAATCAGTAAGATTGAGACAAACTACAGTTCCACAACAGATTTGCTTTCCGGTTTCTATCGTGAGACAGTAAGGAAGAGAAGAAGTTATATAACCGTATCCGAAGCTGTGATAGATATTTACAAAAGCCCTTATGCAGAGGGAGTCGAAAAGGATATGCTCCAGATAAACAAAGGGCGCAAGCTTGTTAGTCCAAAACTGGATGATACACTTATGGTAAAGCTTCTTGGAGGACCCAACCTGTCGATATATGTAGATATAGTAAAAAACCCCGACCTGATTCTAAACCTGGAAACACTCTCGAACTACAAGTTTTTTATGGAACAATCCGTTATGATTGACGAGCGTCCCAACTATGTAGTAAGTTTCAAACCACAGGTAATACTTCCTTATGCACTTTATTACGGAAAGCTTTACATAGACAAACAAAATCTGTCTGTTTCACGTACAGAATTCAGTCTTAGCCTGGACGACCGCAACAAGGCAATACAGGCTATCCTTAAGAGAAAACCATTCAGCATGCGCTTCAAACCGGAGGAGATTTCATTCCTGGTTACCTACAAACAAAGAGACGGATTAACCCACCTGAATTATATAAGAAGTGAAGTTCGCTTTAAATGCGACTGGAAGAGGCGCCTGTTCTCTACAAACTATACAATAGTATCAGAAACCGTAATCACAGGAGGAAAAACAGACGTTATTAACAAAATCCCGCACAGATTTGCATTCAGCAACAACCAGTCACTTTCCGACAAAGTAATCAATTTCTTTGACAAGGATTTCTGGGAAGACTACAATATCATTGAGCCTGATGAGTCACTGGAATCTGCAATCGGCAGACTTAAAAAAGAAGAAAAGAGATAATTCGGACACTTTTTGTATATTTGGAAAGAGTATTCATTAAGACAACAATATGCTGAACGATCTGTTGCAGATAAAAAAGGTAAGAGAGGGGGATATAAAGACATTCGAAGAGATTTTTCGGAAGTACTACTCCCCCCTTGTCTTTTTCTCGGTTAGCATAACCAGAAGGATGGATGTGTCGGAGGAGATTTTGCAGGATCTGTTTTATGTTTTGTGGAGGGACCGTGCAAACCTGCAAATACTCCGTTCTCTTAAAGCATATCTCTATTCTGCCGTCAGGAACCGTTCCCTTCAGTTTTGCGAAAGAAAGAAACTCGATAATAACTACAGGGAAAGCCTGGAATCGCCGGATGTTGAGGTTGACGGAATGGATCCACAACAGAGTATGGAGTACATGGAACTGGAGAGTGTAATAAACAAGACAATGGAACGGATGCCCGAGCGTCGTCAGCAGATTTTCAGGATGCATCGTTTCGAAAACAAAAAGTATATGGAGATAGCAGATATTCTATCGCTCTCCGTTAAAACAGTAGAGGCAGAAATAAGCAAAGCTCTTAAAACATTAAGAAAAGAAATAGAATATCATACAAGTGTATTATGACATTAAAAGATAACAATAAGACAGATCAGGCCTGGAACCGGCTTCATTCAAGACTGGAACAGGATGGGTTGCTTAAGGAGACAGAGGTGGCAACGCAACCCATATTCCGGCATGCTGCTTTAAAATGGGCGGCGAGTCTGGCAATCCTGGTAACAGCAACCCTGTTCATCATAAATGGCGTAAACACATCGCGCCCGGAGATGCTCTCAATGTATAACAACGATGAGAACTCCACTTATGTAAGTACCCTTGAAGATGGCTCAGTAGTATATCTGGCCGGAAATTCCACCTTGTCATATCCGGAACATTTCAAAAAGAGCAAGAGAGTGGTTTTCCTTAAAGGAGATGCATTTTTTGAGGTCAGCAAAAACCCCGATGCTCCATTCATAATAGAGACAGGGCTTATGAAAATTGAGGTGTTAGGAACATCGTTCAATGTAAAAAGCAACGGAGGGGCATTCCCTTCACTATCGGTAAATACCGGGGTTGTAAAGGTGACATTGAAGAGTGACGGCCAAAGCACTAAAATAGTGGCAGGAGAGACAGTTTTGATTCAATCCGACCGCCTTCATAAAATAGATACGCACGACCTTGAGCAGTTTTCACGCTATTCAGAACGTATGCACTTCAAGGACGAAAGACTTTCTGACGTAATACGAGTTATAAACCGCAGATTAAATGGTGTACATATGGAAATCGCGCAAGAACTGGAAGAGCGTTTGCTAACCGCAACATTTTCAAACAATTCCGCAGACTCAATGGCTCAGTTGATATGCATCGCTCTCAATCTGAAGTTTTCTCAGGAGCAGGACACAATACGTATTCATGAATAATTATGATAAAAAGGACAGGATACCTTCTTAATTGTATTATTCTGTTAATTATGATGGCAGTTCCGGCTATTCTGCCGGCGGAGAATCAGAATGGACAGGATATTAAAATTAAGATGCCTAAATGCAGGGGAAGCATTTACGAACTGCTTAACCGTGTATCGGGGCAATCGGGGTACCTCTTCATCTATGACAGTCAGCTTATAGAAAACGATAGAATTGCCAGAATTCCTGCCGGAGAGTATAGTTTGCAGGAAGCTGTACATAAAATAACCGGCAATGACGAGCTGAAAATAAGAATAATGGGCAATCATATTTTATTATACGTGCCAGTAGAGGTGATACCTGTTCCTGTTCAAGCAGAAGAGATAAAAACAGAAGAACAGAAATTCTTCTCTCTGGAGGGAACCCTCATAGACCGTATGTCCGGAGAACCTATTATTTATGGCACAATCAGCGTAAGCAATCACCCAAATGGAACTGTAACAAACCAGAATGGATCATTTAAACTCACTCTGCCGGATTCGCTTTTGACTTCCAATATACGGTTCTCTCACATAGGATACATTACCAGAGAGATAGGGGCGGCACTTCTTGCAGAGGGGCATATAAACTTTTATATGGACCAGAAGGTTATACCATTGCAGGAGATTGTCGTAAGAGTGGTTGATCCGCTTAGGACAATCAGGGAGATGATGCTTAGAAGGAACCAGAATTACTCGCATGAACCTGTTTACCTTACAGCATTTTACCGAGAAGGTGTAGAGTATAAAAACAGCATGACACTAAGCGAAGCTGTCTTCAAAATATACAAGACCGGATATGTGAGCAGTGCCGGCAGTGAACAGGTGAAGATGCTCAAAATGCGTCGTATAGTAAATCCGGACGATAAAGACACGCTGGTTGCCAAGATAAAGTCCAGCATCAGTTCATGCCTGTTGCTGGATCTGGTCAAAAACCCGCCTGAATTCCTTTTACAGGAAAATCAACCACAATATGTCTATACTCATACAGACATTACAACAATTGAAGACAGAAGGGTATATGTCATTTCATTTACTCAAAGTGAACTTATTACAGATCCTTTGTACTGTGGGGAACTCTACATAGATGCAGAAAATTTCTCACTCTTGAAGATCCGTTTTGAAATCAACCCGGTTTATGTAAGGAAAACATCTGATGATCTTATAGTAAGGAAAAGCAAAAACTTTGATATCGCTGCTGAAAGAGTTGTATACGAGGTTACTTACAAGCCGTGGAATGGTATTTATTATATCAATCACATAAGAGGAGATCTTAACTTCAAGGTAAGAAAGAGGGGTCGGTTGTTCAGCTCGGAATTACATGTATGGTTCGAGATGGTTAACTGTAATACAGAGACGCAGGATGTAAGACGTTTCACAAATGAAGAGAGAATATCAACGCGCGATATCTTTTCCGAAACTACATTCATATATGACAAAGACTTCTGGGGCAACCTCAATGTCATCCTGCCCGAGGAGAAACTCAAAGAGGTAATCAAGCAATACAACTTCAATCAGGAACGCAAGTAGCACTACTGACTCTTTTGTCTACACATTTTCCTGTTTGGTCTACATTAATTGCACGTCGAACTGCAGGTGGATACATTTGCGAGGCACTAAACTCACAATTGTATGCGTAGATTTTTATTATTGATTCTTATTGGCATCTCCACACCCTTGCTGACCTATGCCCAGTCGGTTGAAAACCTGAGGCTGACCAGAGATTACAGGGGCAACCTTGATGATATACTTACTGGAATAGGCAAGGACCTTAAGATACGTTTTGTATATGATTCAACTCATATTGGCAGATACAAGACAGCATTCAACCGTTATGAGGAGAAGACGGTGGGAGGAACCCTCAAGGTTATGAGAAGCGCCTGGGATATGGTGACCCTTGTAGGAAAAGATGGTTATATCTATATAGCTAAAGACTCGGCTCACCTTGTTCTTTTGCAGCAGAATAAACATCTCTCAACTCAGCATGTAGAAACGGAGCACAGAGAAAGCAGGAGCAGGATGGAACCGGTGAAAAGGAACTTTCTACTCTCGGGAGAGATTTTCGACAAGACAAACGGAGAGAGAATTCCGTTTGCTTCTGTATACATTCAGGGAACGACACAGGGAGTTTCGACAGATGCCAATGGACACTTTGCTCTGGAGAACGTTCCAAGTGATACAACAGTAATTGTTGTCTCGTATCTGGGGTATGAGACAAGAGAGATAGAACTGGTGCCTGACAAAAACAACAACCCTCTTACAATAGAAATAGAACCCCAAAAGCAGGAGATTGCAGAGGTGTTCATTTATGGCAGGAAGAACGACAAGGCACTACAGCAGTCCACATCGGAACATAAAATAAAGATGGCGCCCGTTGCATTAAAGGTTTTGCCTAACGTAGGAGAGAAGGACATTATGAGAGGATTTCAGCTCATGCCCGGAGTAAGTGCTTCAAATGAAGGCTCTTCGGGCATGTACGTAAGGGGAGGTACGCCGGACCAGAACCTGATAGTTTACGACGGGTTTACTGTATATCATGTGGACCACCTTTACGGATTCTACAGTGCATTCAATTCAAATGCAATAAAGGATGTACAGCTATACAAGGGGGGCTTTGAATCTAAATTCGGTGGCAGACTTTCCAGTGTGACAGAGATTACCGGAAAGGACGGAAACACAAAGAAATTGAGTGTAGGAGCAGAGGTGAGCCTTTTAAGCTTTAACGCTTGTGCAGAGATACCAATAGGAGACAAAATAACATCGCTTTTTGCCTACAGACGCTCCTATCAAGGGTATCTATATAAAAAGATATCCGATCAGAATAGCTCGTCCACAGTAAGTTCCCTTCCTAGTTTTGGAGGACGCACGGCCCAGGCAAATTCATACTTTTACGATATCAACGGCAAGGTCACAATAAAACCTACAGACAAGGATATAATATCGATGAGTTTCCTCAATGGTACGGACTATCTCGACAACAGTCCCAGATTCGGCATGCCAAAAGGGGGATTCCCGGGAGGAGAGGAGTCGGGCATGACAATTAAGATGGACAACTCCGACTATACAGAGTATGGAAACATTGGAGGTAGCGGACGCTGGGCAAGGAAATGGAACGAAAAACTCACCTCCAACCTTCTGCTGGGCTACTCAAATTTCTATAGTACCCGCGACCAGAGGAGGTCAATCACCTTCTCAGGAGAAAATGGAAAAGGGAACCTCAAAAACGGAATTCTAGAGGATAATAACCTTATAGATTACAGCGTGAAGAATGACTGGAAGTACAGTTTTAACGACCGGAACATACTAGAGGCTGGTTTGTTCGGAACATTTTATGATATTGCTTACAGCTATTCACAGAATGATACCACTAAACTTCTGGACAAATCGGCTCGTTCCCTTCTGGCCGGTGTATACCTGCAAGACAAAATTTCCTTTGCAGACAACAATATCACTATTACTCCCGGCTTGAGGGTCAATTACTACAGCGAAACGGGTAAGCTATATTTGGAGCCCAGATTATCTGCTAGTTACAAGTTTTCGCGAAAACTGAGCATGAACCTGGCGACAGGTTATTATTCTCAGTTTGCAAACAGAGTTGTAAGAGAAGATGTAATGTCGGGGAACAAGGATTTCTGGATACTCTCAGATGGAACAGATATTCCGGTAAGCTCATCTACACACATAAACTTAGGGTTAAATTATGACCTTCCGGACTATCTGTTTAGCGTCGAGGCTTATTATAAACTCAACCACAATGTGACAGAGTATACAACAAGGTTTAACTCCAGACCCGACTCTGAGACTGAGGTTTCTGAACAGTTTTTTACAGGAAACGGCTATGCAACAGGGGTAGAGTTTCTGGCCCAGAAAAAAGCCGGCAACTTTAACGGTTGGGCAAGCTACACTATTGCAGAGGCAAAAAACCGGTTTCCGGCACAATCAAACAAGTATTTCTATGCAAACCAGGATGTGACTCATGAATTTAAAGCAGTAGGCATTTACAAAGTAGGGAACTTTGACTTTTCCGCCTCATGGATATATGCGTCCGGCAGACCATATACCGCTCCTCTTGGTGCATACTCAATGGAGTTGCTCGACGGAACCACTGCCGACTATTTTTCAGTTAGCGACAAAAACACATTCCGACTTCCGGCTTACCACAGGTTCGACATATCGGCATCATTTCGTTTCAACATGTTTGGAGGATCGGGGCAGCAGAATTCTGTCAGTTTTTCGATATTCAACCTTTACAACCGGAACAACATAAGTTCAAAGCAATTCCAGATTGTGGACCATACAATTCTGGAGAGTGGTGTAAGCTATCTTGGCATTACACCAAATTTATCCCTAACCATTAAATTTTAATATTATGAGAAGATTCAATAAAGTGGTGATGATCATTATATCTGCTGTAATACTTGCTTCGTGCCAGAAGACTGAGGTTGCCGATTTTCAGGACAAAGCCGTTGTGGAAGCCTATCTTTTTGCGAACCAGACTCCTGTTGTCAAAGTTTCAAAACTGATACCATTTTCTGGTAGTGCAACCTTTTCCGATATGGATATAGACAAACTCTCTATTCAGATAACAGAAGAAAGTACAGGAAATATATATATCATGTCTGCTATGGGTGAGGGGAGGTATATGAACGAATCACTTATAGTTAAACCGGGAGAGAGCTATAGTGTAACCTTTCCGTACAATGGAGAGATAGTGGATGCTGCCACTACGGTTCCGGAAAAACCACAAAAGGTTAAAGCAACTCCCACATCGGTAACAGTGAGTCAACCCGGTGAGATTGGAGGAGAACCGGGAGGTATGCCCGGCAGACCAACAGATATTTTAATTACCTGGGAAAATAGCGAAAAATGCTATTATCTTATTGTTGTTCAGAATATGGAGACGTCACCTGTAGCAATTTATGACGAAGACGAAGAGGATGAGAGACCATCTATGAGTTTTCGTTCTGAACCCACACAAGCAGACAGTTGCAAAATCAACTCCATGACATTTCAGTACTATGGACGGCACAGGGTAATAGTAAATAAGATACAGCCGGAATATGCATTACTGTACAGTAATAACAGCAACAGTTCGCAATCCCTCGCAGAGATACACGCAAATGTAACCAACGGATTTGGCATTTTTACGGCGATAAACTCAGACACACTTTTTGTCAGGGTTCTCAAACCCTAGGCAAAATCAAGGAACCGTGTGTAATTCTCTTTGAAACTATTGCTTAAAGGAAGGCAAGTGTTTCCATGCAAATAAACACACCCTTTCTGAAACTCCTTCAGATAGTTCATATTCACAATGTTTGACTTGTTTATACGTACAATTTCGGGCAAGCTGAGAATCTCGCCGATGGACTTGATTGTATGCTTTGTGACTATGGGTTTAGACTGAAAAGATGTAAAAACCTTAACGTAATCTTTAAGCCCCTCAATATATATAATGTCGGACTCTTTAAGCTTGATATTTCTGTATTCACATTTGAGCACTATTTGTGGGGAGTCCGGAAGATGGTTATCGGATCTAGACAAAGAATAAAATAACCTGGCTTTATCTACTGCCTGTCTGAAACGCTTGACTTTAATCGGCTTAAGTACATAATCAAGGACATTGTGGGCGAATCCTTCAACAGCATAGTCGGGATGAGCAGAGACGACAATAACCATAGGAGGTTCATCCATTTTCTCTATAAGCTGCAATCCGTTGAGCATTGGCATCTGAATATCGGTAAACAGCAGGTCAACAGAATGATGTTCCATATATTCTAGCATCTCGCCCGGGTTACGGCCGTAATTTACAAGTTCCAGTTCCGGAAACTGTCTGATATTGTCGCATAGGAGTTCCAGTGCATATTTTTCATCGTCAAGGGCAACACATTGTATCATCTGCAATCAATTTTTAACTTAACAATAAACCATTGGTCATCTACTCTATTTTCTTCAAACTCATGTTTGCCGGGATACAGCAACTCCAGCCGTCTTCTAATATTGGCGAGACCAAGGCCGGAATATGTAGAGAGTGAAGAGGTATTCTGTTTAGAGTACTTATTCCTCACCATCGCATTGAGTATTCCGTTTTGGGTGCTTAGAGTTATATCTATTACCGGTGATGAAACCATGGATGTACCGTGTTTGAAGGCATTCTCTATAATTGGTATCAGCAGCATGGGTTCTACCATTATATCATTGCCCGACTGTGTAAAGGATGTCTTTATCTCTACCTCGTTGTCAAAACGGAGCCTTTGCAGCGAAAGGTATTGCTCAATAACCATGATTTCATGACTCACCTTGCTCTTGTCCCGTGTATCGTAAAGCATGTACCTCAGAATATCTGACAATGTATTAACTGCTGTCTCCACCCTCTCAGGATACTTTCTGGAAAAGGCAACAATCATATTCATGACGTTGAATATGAAATGCGGATTTATCTGATTTCTCAGAAAGGATATTTCGCTCTCCCTTAAATGTTTGGCTGTAATATTCTGTATCTTGAAAATTGTAATGCTTGTACTTAACAAGAACATGAAAAGGAAAATCAAAAAATCGAAGAAAAAATTTCTGATGCCGGCTTCCCATATCCAGAATTCCAGAACCGACCTCAGACAGATAAAGAACACTACAGTAATTATGTTCCACAGCACAAATTTCAAGTACTGTCTCTGTCTGTACCACTTAGAAAAAAGCAGATAATTAAGGTAGAAGTAGATTATAAGAACCGGAAAGAGTGTCAGGAGCGGACTATGCATCTCCGGATGATGATCCGGAAAAGGCATATTGCCAGACATTGGCGGAGTACGACCCTCACGAAGGAATAATGGGGCTATTATGAATACAAGCCAGAAGAGAATATGGATTACATATTCAAAATTTGCAGATTGTTTTTTTTCGCTATTCATCAATTATCTCACTTAGCAAAAAATATTCCTAAATGAGATTTTATGCAAAAATTAAAAAATTAACCATTTCTGGTATATGGCATCGTAGGTGCCGTCGCTTTTAAGCAAACCAAGTGTAGTCTGCCATTTATTGACTGTTGCGGCGGGGGTGTTTTTTGAAAAAGCAATATAATAATCCGATGACATAAGCGAAAAAGCAGGAACAACCTGATTATACTGATATCCAAGAGTGCCCAGAATATCAGGAAATGTCACACCTGAACAGACAAATGCATCAATCTCTCCACGCATGAGTTTTTCTGCCATCACAGCCGGGTCACTTAAAGATACAAGGTTCGTAAAGCCAAGGCCTCTTAGATATTGATCAGAAAACCAAGAATTTACTGTCCCGACTCTAGCCAGAGCCTTTGCCTGGGCAACAGAGGTGATAGTAATTCCGGAACCGGCCTTTGTATAGAAATAGGTAGTATTTGTTCCGATTGGCCCAACCCATTGGAAGAGGTTACTCCTTATCTCTGTTCGGTCCATTGTAAACAGACAGACATTAGGGTTATTAAGCGCAAGTTCGTAACCATTGCTCCATGAAGATAGTTTGATGTCGATAAAAAGGTTGTTACGCTTCATTATTTCATACACAATGTCTGTTCCGAAACCTGTAATCTCACCGGAACTGTTCCGGAAAGATAGAGGAGGATATTGTTCTGTATAGATTTGCAGTGTTCCGGGAAAGTCAGAGGAGTTCAGATATTTTTGTGAAAGCGTCCTTAAGGTTCCGTCTTCCTTGAGACGGTCAATCTCTCTCTGGAAGTCATCCACAATAGCGTCAGGAACCTTTTTGTTGAATGCAAAGTAGATAAGGTCCGTGCGGATAGTGAGTTTTTGAGTAACACTGAAAAGTGATTTATTTAACTGTTTCAATGCAGCCTCTGCCGTAATTTTGTCGGAAGGGAAGAGGTCTATCTCCCCTTTCAGAAGCTTGTCAAAAGCCTCTATATTGTCTTTGCAGTATACAAGATTTGTAAATCCTTCACGAGTAAGATATTGCTCAATTGAATAATCATCAATAACACCAATCTTGCCTACACTCTTTGCATCATCCAGTGAATTCAGCTTTATCTGAGCCTGCGGCCTGGCATAAAAAAACCAGTCGATTGAGGCGAAAGGCCCTGCCCATTTAAAGAGATCCTTTCTGTCGGAGTTAAGGATTGTAGAAAAAAGAACAGCATTGTCTGTATTTCCGGCTTGTGTATATGCTTCGTTCCAAGGAAGGACATTAACGTCAAAAGGTACGTTTAGTCTGTTGCATATTTCCTTGAGAAGATCCGGAGCTAATCCGGTAATTGTCGAATTTTCAGTATAATTCAAGGGTTTGTAATTTTCAGTCAAAAACTTTAACTGATACGGATACTTGTCATTTGCTGTTTTGTCACATTGTGTGAAAAGTACAATCATGCATGCGCATAAGATCAGAAACAGGATGCCTTTTGAGATTTTTTTCATGTTTAATTATATTTCAAAGAGATATAGAACAATAAAGTTAATAAAAATTGTGTAATTTTGACAATGGGACTGCCATAAACAGACCTTTAAACCTATAACGATGAAAACTTTCACATTCAAAGCGGTAATTCTGCTTTTTCTTCTGCTTTTCCCAATTTTTGTTCATGCGCAAATTCCTAAAATAACTTTTGCGCCTCAATGGATACCGCAAGCGCAATTTGCCGGATACTATGTGGCTCAGGAGAAGGGATTTTACAAAGAAGCCGGAATAGAGGTAGAGATTGTACATCCTACTGCAAATATTCAGGCAACTGCTCTTCTTTCTACGGGCAAGGCAGATTTAATCTCACTTTTTCTCATTACGGGCATGTCGGCTAAAAACCAGGGGCTGGATATTGTAAACATTGCCCAGATTTCTCAACACTCTGCAATTCTTTTTGTTACAAAAAAATCCAGAGGAATCGACAAGTTAGAAAAGTTAGATGGAAAGAAAATAGGAATATGGAAAAGCGGATTTGACGAGGTTCCTAAGGCACTTATGAAACAGAAAAATTACAATGTGGAGTGGGTTCCAATCCTATCTACCGTAAACCTCTTTATGATGGATGGAATAGATGCGATGACGGTAATGTCTTACAATGAATACAATAACATAATAAATTGCGGGGTAAACGAGGACGAGCTGAATGTTTTTCCTGTAGCAGATTACGGATACGATGTACCGGAGGATGGGTTGTACTGTCTCAAATCTACTTATGAGAAAAGAAGGCCCGAGTTACTGAAATTCTTTCAGGCAACACTTAAAGGGTGGGATTATGCGGCAGCAAACAAGGCAATTGCAATAGATATGGTAATTGAGAGAATGAAACAGGCACATATACCCGCAAATCGTGTTCATCAGGAGTGGATGTTGGATAAAGTGCTGGAAATGATAATGATTTCAAATAGGGAGGCAAAAAGAGGAGAACTTATAGAATCAGATTTTCTTAAAGCAGCCGGAATTCTGGAAAACAGCACCAAAAATAAATCGAAATACACTTTTGCAGAGTTTTATAAACCTCTTGATAAATAAAATACATTTAACAATATGATTTTATGAAAAAAACAACACTCTCCTACCATATAATCCGTAATGTATTATTATTCTGCATAGGCCTTTTTTTAGTGATCTTTTCTGTCTATTACTATTTTACCCGCAATACAATAAGAGAAACAACGAGAGAAAATGCTATTTTTCTGGCCAACCACACAGTAAATCGTATAGAACAGGTTTTGACTCCCGCAGAAAAAATTCCTGAAATAGTTGCAAAAATGCTGGAATCGGCATTTCTGAGCAAGGACTCACTCATCCCTTTCTTGAAATCGATGCTGAGTATCAACAAAAATGTATACGGCTCCATTATAGCCTATGAACCCGATTATTTTCCGGAGCAGGGTATGTATTTCGCCCCTTATGTCTGCAGACAGGGAGATACAATTTATTCCAGTGTCCTGGGTGACAAGAACTATGAATACTTCTACATGGACTGGTACCAGATACCAAAGATGACAAATGCACCTTACTGGTCGGAGCCATACTTCGATGAGGGAGGAGGGAATGTACTTATGACCACCTATTCTGTCCCTTTTTATACCTACAAAAATGGGAAAAGAACATTTTCTGGTATAGTCACTGTGGATATTTCTCTCGAATGGCTAACGGAAATAATGTCGCAGGTTAAAATATTGAATACCGGTTACGCTTTTCTGTTGTCACGCAATGGTGTTATCATAACACACCCCAACAAGGATTACGTGATGAACCAGACAATTTTCACCATTGCAAAAGAGAACAACCAACCGGCAATGAGGGAGACGGGCCGGAACATGATTCAGGGGAAAAGCAATTTTGAATCAGCCGGTTTCAGAAGTAAGTGGAAGTCAGGGAAATTATGGATAAACTATGCTGCATTGCCATCAAGCCACTGGTCCATAGGGGTTATATATCCCGATGACGAAATGTTTGCATCTTTGCACAAGATCAATATCATACTGCTTATACTTATTCTGATAGGTCTCTCCTTACTGTCATTTGTCATATACAAGATTGTCAACAACCTTACATCACCGCTCAAACAGTTTGCCAAATCAGCAAGGTTGATAGCTGCCGGTAATTTCAACGTCCATCTGCCCGAAATTAAGACAGAAGATGAAATGAAAGAACTACATAACTCATTCTCTTACATGCAAAAAGAGTTGGGAGATTATATTGTCACGCTCAAAGATACCACGGCGGCAAAGGAGAAAATAGAGAGTGAACTGCGTATTGCCAAGGAGATCCAGATGTCTATGATCCCCCATATTTTTCCGCCATTTCCTGATCTTCCGCAAATTGACGTGTTTGCAGTTTTGAAATCTGCAAAAGAGGTAGGAGGCGACCTTTATGACTTTTTTGTAATTGACGGAAACAAGTTCTGTTTTGCTATTGGCGATGTATCGGGTAAAGGAGTTCCGGCATCACTGTTCATGGCTGTTACACGAACACTTGTCCGCTCGATATCCGACAAGGAGTTTTCACCATCGGTTATTGTTGGCACACTTAACAAATCTATATCGCAGAATAACGAGTCAAGTATGTTTGTCACCTTCTTTCTGGGCGTTCTGGACCTCTCAAATGGAGAACTTAAATATACAAATGCAGGCCATAACCCTCCGGTTATTATAAAAAAGAACAAAGAAGCCGTAATGTTTGAAAAGACAAAATTCATTCCGGTAGGACTTTTTGAAGATTTTGAATATGGCGAGTCCTCTCTTCAACTTGAACCGGGAGACAAGATCTTCCTTTACACAGATGGAGTAAGCGAAGCCGAAAATTCTGAAAATGAGCTTTTTGGAGATGGAGCCATAATGGACATAATAGGTAGGAACCTGACAGCTCCTCCACGTGAACTGATTCATAAACTGGAAGAGGGTATATCTGCTCATGTAAATGGTTTTACACAATCGGACGATATCACTATGATGACAATTGTTTACAATGGATAAAATTTTACTTGTCAATAATAAAATAGAGGAGTTGACCAGGGTTGCTCAGTTTATGGAGGAGCTTGGCGAAGAGTGGGGTTTACCTGTTCCGCTTGTTTTCTCCCTTAATCTGGTTATGGAGGAGGCTTTGACCAATACCATAGCATACGGGTTTGACGATGACGGAAGTCACACAATTGAGATACACTTTAACAAAGCAGGAGCCCTGCTTTCAATAATCATTACTGATGACGGACACGAGTATGACCCCACTCAGAAGAAGGATCCCGACATATTTTTGGCTGTTGAGGATAGACCCATTGGAGGATTGGGAATCTTCCTTATAAAAAAGATAATGGATAGCGTCCAATACAGACGAATAAATAACAGAAATAACTTAATTCTAACTAAAAATATCGAATCATGAATGTAAACGTTGTAACTTCAAACGACTGCTCAATTATCTGTGTGGAGGGGAGAGTAGACACCACCAATGCAAACGAATTTGAAAAGGCTGTAATGGAGGTTGTCACAAGCGGAATAAACAGGATAATCCTCGATTGCTCCGGACTGAACTATATAAGCAGCTCCGGACTAAGGGTGTTTCTTATTGTCCAGAAAAAGATGATGGCCATCAAAGGAGAGTTAAGACTTTGCTGTCTTCAACCGGGAATTCAGGAAATTTTTGATATTTCAGGATTCACGTCAATCTTTTCCATTTACCCTAATCAGGACCTGGCATTAAAATGAAGAAAACATATTTGCAATGTTTCATTATTGCTGTAACCCTCATACTGTTTGGTTGCAACGATAAAGATGTAAGAATAACAGCCCTTTCGATGCTGGAGGGAGGAAAGACATTTGCGGTTCCCACCGGAACTGCTGCCGACCAGTTTGTATTACAAAGATTTCCCGATGCAAAACTGGAATATTACAACAGCGTTTTAGATTGCGCCCTTGCAGTTAAGGGAGGTAAGGCCGTTGCTGCAGTATATGACAAACCTGTTCTGCTGAATATAGCAGGTAAGAATGAGGGACTCGCAGTACTTCAGGAGATGCTGGTCGACGATAATTATGGTTTTGCAGTACAGCTAAAAGATGTTGAGCTGAAAAACAAGATAGACGAAGTTCTGGAAGAGCTAAAAGCAAACGGAACATATGAAGATATGAGTAAACGCTGGTTTCCGGCTAAGGGAGAACCGGCAGCAATGCCTGTGATAGAACTTGCAGGAGAGAATGGAGTTTTACGCTTTGGCACTGCCTCTGTAACAGAGCCCATGTCGTTTGTGGACGGCAACAGGAATATTGTGGGATTCGATATTGAATTTGCTTCATACGTTGCCAAAAAACTTGGCAAACGCCTTGAAATAACAAATATGGAATTCGGGGCAATGCTACCTGCACTAATTTCCGGAAAGGTGGATATGATTGGTGCCGGTCTCTCTATAACAGAAGAGAGGGCAAAAAGCGTCCTGTTCTCAAAAAGCTACTATCTGAGCGGTCTTGCTGCAATTGTCAAAACTGACGGGGTATCTGAAGAAAAGGCAGAAGGGTTAAACCTGTCGTCAATTGATGATATCAGGAACAAGCGCATAGGGGTATTGCTGGGATCTGTTCACGATGCTTATGCTACAAAGAATTATCCTGATGCAGAAATAATGCAATACCAGAGTATTTCCGACCTGCTCCTGGCAATTAATTCCGGTAAGGCCGATGCTGTATTTTTCGACCATTCGGGGTTGAATGATATTTTAAGTATAAATAAGGAGTTGGATATTTTAGCATCAAATGTGTTTTCTGTTCAAGTAGGTGCAGGTTTCAACAAGGACAATGATGAGCTTCGTGAAAAATTCAATTCATTCTTGAAAGAGATTAAAGCCAATGGCATTTATGAACAGATGATTGAAAGATGGATGGATAAGAGTACATCTGAAATATCTGAAATGCCCGAAATTAAAAGCATGAAAACCAACGGCACCCTTAAAGTAGGTATCGTAAGCGATCTTGGACTTCCATTTACAATTATCAGAGCAGGAAATCTTTCCGGTTTTGATATAGAACTGACTAAACGATTCTCGGCATATATAGCCAAAGAGTTTATGCCTGTGGACCTTCCTTTCGGAAGTATGCTGGCATCACTCTCCACAAATAAGATAGATATGGTTACCTGTTCTCTCATGATTTCCGAAGAGAGGAAAAAACAGATTGACTTTTCGGACTCATATTATGAATCGGGTGTAAGTGTAATTGCCAGGAAAAGCAATATTGCCCACAGTTCCGCAAGCAAGCTTACAAACCTAGATGATCTTGCAGAAAAAAAGATCGGAATCTTTTCTGGCACCGTCCATGACGCCTTTCTCACAAAAAAATATCCAAAGGCATCAGTCAGCAGGTTTGAAAGCACAGCCGACCTCATATTATCGGTTTCAACAGGCAAGACGGACGCAGTAATGCTTGATTTGATAACAGCCAGAATACTTCTGAAAAGAAACGATGAACTGGCAATTTTATGCGACGATGCTCTTGATACTCCTTTAGGAGTCGGCTTTAATAAAAAGAACCATGCCCTCAGAGACGAATTCAATGGCTTCCTTAAGGAGATACGGGCAGATGGAACCTATGGCGCCATGCATAAGAGATGGCTCGTGGACGACCCTGAGAAGGCTATAATGCCACCATTCAACAATCCATCATCAGATAAAAAACTGGTAGTTGCAGTGTCTGTGGAGGATCTTCCATATGTTGCATTCATGAATGGTAATTATGTAGGATTTGACATTGAGATGGTAAGATTATTCGCAGAGCGCAGGAATTATAACCTCGAAATCATAACGATGGAGTTTCCTTCGCTGATAGCTGCACTGGCAGCCGGTAAGGCCGATATGATTACTGACGGAATTTCAATAAGTAAGGAGAGGGCAGAACAGATCGATTTTTCTGATAGTTATGCCGAATTTAAAACCGCCGTGGTTGTTCCCAAAACGAGTATGGCAAAATATTCGGGCGAGAAGAAAACGGAAACCAAACTTTCGTTCTGGAAAAAAATATCAAACAGTTTTTATAACAATATTATTAGAGAACAGAGATATCTGCTTATAATTGAAGGGCTAAAGATTACAGTTTTCATATCAATCTTTGCAGCATTGGTAGGCACGATCCTGGGTGGTCTGGTCTGTTTTATGCGTATGTCAAAGAAAAAGGCTCTCTCTGCATTTGCAAGACTGTATATCTCAATCTTAAGAGGAACGCCGGTGCTGGTGCTGTTAATGATTATTTACTACATTGTCTTTGCATCGGTAAACATAAATCCTGTATTAGTGGCGATTTTCGCTTTCGGGCTCAACTTTGCGGCTTATGTGTCTGAAATGTTCAGGACATCAATAGATAGCGTAGACAATGGACAAAAGGAGGCAGGAATTGCGGGAGGTTTCACCAAGGTACAGACATTTGTTTATATAATCATGCCTCAGGCATTGAGGCACGTTCTGCCGGTTTACAAAGGTGAATTTGTGTCGCTGGTAAAGATGACATCTATAGTGGGATATATTGCCGTACAAGATCTTACAAAGGCAAGTGACATTATCCGCAGCCGTACATTCGACGCCTTTTTCCCTCTTATTATGGCCGCAGTCATATATCTGATGATTGCCTGGCTGCTGACATGGGCATTGGACTATGTCGAAGTATCAGTTGATCCTAAAAGAAAAAAAATTAAAAGAGCAGAGGAGGTAAACCAATGATAAGCATAAGAAACCTTTCTAAACATTTTGGAGACCTTGTCGTTTTGAAAGATATTAGCACAGACATAAAAAAGGGTGAGGTAATTTCTATAATCGGCCCTTCAGGTACAGGAAAAAGCACATTCCTGCGATGCCTTAACCTTCTTGAAACTCCTACCGGCGGAGAGATATTAATTGACGGTATACCTTTACTGGATAAGAAGTCGGATGTTCCTAAGATACGGCAGAAGATGGGAATGGTTTTTCAATCCTTTAACCTGTACTCGCATCTGACAATTCTGGAAAACCTAACAATAGGCCCCGTTAAGTTATTGAAAAAAGGTCGTGAAGAGACCAACAAAAAGGCACTCGAGCTGTTAAAACTTGTAGGACTTGCAGAAAAGGCATATAGTTTCCCTGACGAACTATCCGGAGGGCAGAAACAGAGAGTGGCCATTGCACGTTGTATGGCAATGGAACCGGAAATCCTGCTTTTTGATGAACCTACCTCCGCACTTGACCCCACAATGGTAAGTGAGGTGCTCTCAGTTATCCGCAGGCTTGTAAGAGAGGGTATGACCATGGTAATTGTTACTCACGAAATGGAGTTTGCCCGTAATATCTCCAGTCGTGTATTCTATATGGACCAAGGTGTAATATACGAAGAGGGTACCCCGGAACAGATATTCGAAAATCCACAAAAGGAGAGGACCAAAGCTTTTATCCACCGCATACGCAGCCTTACTCACCATATATCCAGCAAGGATTACGATCTGTATGCTCTTCAGGGAGAGGTTGAGACTTTCTGCGAAAAACACATGTTGTCGAAGAAAGAGGGTGATTATCTTGCACTTCTAACAGAAGAGGTGTTATGTCTGCAATCAGATTTTTCAGATATAGATTTAAGTCTCTCTTATTCCGAAAAGGACGGTACTCTCGAGTTTGTGTGTGCAAATACAGGAGCTTCTCTCAATATGCTTGAAGAGGGAGTGGCTGACGATGACATAGGGCTGAGGTTAATAAAGAGCAGGTGTAAAAGTGTCGGATATAAATATGAAAATGGTAGAAACATACTAATGTTGACGGTTAAGGGAGAGTAGAAGTTTCCGGTTTCGTCGGGAAAATGCGGTTTTTTACAGATTTCCGGCAGGAATACGACAGATTTCTGTTGTCTTGCCCTTCAATACAGAATACTTTTGCGGCATATAACAAAAACAAAAATTTATTATGCATGTAATCAACAAAGGGAGCAGCCCCCTTCACGGTAGACTTAACATAGTCGTAGTTGCTGCAATTTTCATATTTGCCGGCTTCCTCTTCTTGGGAAAGAATCTTGGATTCGTCGAACCCTATCTTCTGCGGATATTCATTTCATGGCAGATGCTACTGATAGTAATAGGGCTTGTTTCTCTCTCTAAAGGACAGTCATCCGGAGGTCTAATACTAATAGGAGTAGGCTCATTCTTCCTTATACCAAGGCTTATAGGAGTTGGCCCTGAATGGGTGGGTACTTATTGGCCGCTGGTTTTTGTCCTTGTAGGTGTCCTGCTTCTTGTCAAACTCTTTCGCCCGGACAGGTTTCCATACAGAAGGGAGCGGTTCACTCAGGAGACAACATATACTACCGATAAAGGATTTGTGAACTCAACCTGTACATTCGGGTCAGTAAAACAGATTGTACTCGATCCTGTGTTCAAGGGAGCTAAAATTCAAAATACATTTGGCGGAACCATTCTCGATCTTCGCCACACGGTGTTGGAAGGAGAGAGGACATTTATAGATCTTGAGTGCACTTTCGGAGGTGTAGAGATCTATGTTCCGGGAAACTGGACAGTAGACGTAAATGTGCAGCATATGGCCGGAGGAAGTGACGACAAGCGTTACAGAATGAGGGAAAATTCTGATACAGAACACAGACTTGTAATACGCGGAAACGTGACATTCGGAGGGCTGGAAATCAAGAGCTGACAATGAGTCCACATCCATTAACAGAGTCGTTTATCAAAAAAACAACAGGGACAGCCCTGGCAATCCTTGCCGCAGCTGTCCTCTGGTTGCTTTTGACTTTGTACGGGAATCTTAATGTTCAAAATACTATGGTTGCCTCAGCTGCCTATGTGTTTCTGCTGTCACTTGCCGGATATTTGTACTGGTATATTATCGACTATATTCCTACATTTGTTCTACGGGTCTTAATAGCAGTGGTAGTGCAGCTTTTCTGCATTGCAGGTACATTTGCAGCTATTATGATTCTGGAGACAGACGAACCGGAGGTGGTGGTTGCAATATTCCCGTTATGCTTTGTTTACGGCCTCATGTGCCTCGTAGTTCTTAACCAATGGTACCATTCTGTAAAGGATCGGTTGCAAATGCAGCTGATTGAGGAGAATTGCAGAAAGGAGAGTCCGGATACTGAGAGGGGAGAGGTTATTGACAGAATCTCGGTAAAGGAGGGGGCGCAGATTCATATTGTTCGCCTTGATGAACTGCTATATCTGCAGGCTTATGGCGACTATGTAATGTTATTCACAGACAAGGGGAAGTATATAAAAGAGCAGACAATGAAGTACTTCGAGATGCACCTCCCTCTGACCTTCGTCCGCATTCACCGCTCATGCATAGTAAATACTGAAAAGATAACCCGCGTAGAACTTTTCGGTAAAGAGAGCTACAACGTCTACCTGAAAAACGGTACCAGTGTACGGGCTAGCACAACCGGATACAAACTGCTCAAAGAGAAGCTTCTCCTTTAAAACGAGGTGAGATTTTGCGTGGCACGATAAGTGGTATTCATCTTATATTCAGAGCAGTATTAATTTAAACAGATCAAATATACTTGGTTAACATGGTTATTTATAGTAACATACCACTTATTGCGCCACTAATTCAGGAAAGGGGCAAGCTCAACTGGAAGCACATCTGTTTTTTAGCTTATTTTCTGAAGGGTTTTTCGGAAAAAGCAAGCCCCGAAAAAGACAAAGAAAATAGCGTTTAAAAAAACAACGGTGCTGGTGGTGAGCTTGCCCATTGGATATGTGGCGATTATATATAAAAAAGAGACTACCTTTTAGACAGTCTCTTTTTAGATACTTAGAATTCTTGATTATTTTGAACTTGACCACGGACGGGTCTCAACTTCAAGTCCCCAATGAGGGTTTCTTAATATGACATCGTTCTGGATAGGCATTCTGAAATAGTCGGAATTCACATTTGCGGTATAAGGTGTCCCATTGACAATATGAGTGATTGACTCTTTTGCCCAAGGTTTTCCTTTTTCAAGAACAAGGCGTTTCAAATCCAGGAATCTCTTTTGAGACCCAACAGGAAGTTCGCGACGACGTTCATTTAGGACCTCTTCAATTACAGCATCCTGACTGGTGGATGAGAATGGGGTGAAACCCGGTTTCATTCTGAATTTTCTAAGCAGGTTAAGGTCAGCAATGGCACCAGCAAGGTCGTTTGTTCTAGCACGGCCCTCGGCTCGTATCAACAGAAGTTCCGGATAGCTGAAGCCCGATGTTCTGGCCATTTTGCTCTGATAATTGAGTACCTTCCTTCCATCATCATATGTGACTCCGGCTTGGATGGTTTTATAACCGTTATATTCAAAGAAGAAGAAATCACGTCTAAGATCCTGAGCGGCATTAAACAGATTCAAAAAACCGGCAGAAGGATAGGCATAAGAAGCACCGGGAGGAGTGGAGCATTTGCGATAGAGGAGCATTTCGCGGTGATAGTTTGCAGTCAACGGAACAGAACCCTGGCTAGTATTTAATGTGCTTGCATTCTTTTTATTAGGATCACTGGCAACAGCTGCATCTGCCCATGTGATTTTGTTATAGTCATATAACAGGTTGTCTATTCCGCCATTCTGTGTGGCAGCTAAAGTGAGTGCCTGATTTGCATAGAGGGCTACACTGTCATACTTCTGTGTGAAGAGGTGATAGTGAGCCAGAAAAGCCAGAGTGGCCACTTTTCCGAATTTTGCCGGGGTGCCTGTTACTTCCGGAATAACTGGAAGCGATGAGTGAATGTCTTTAAGTACCTGAGAAAATATTTCCCCGTTAGTTGAGAGATCTTCCATTGGTGCCATTACGTCACTCTGGGTTCTCATCGGTATTGTCCTGAAGTTGTTTGTTCCTTTAGGATCATATACCGGGCCATATATCAGGCCAAGATTGAAAAACAGGTATGCCCTTGCAACCTTAGCCTGAGCAATTGTCTCATTTGCTAACTGTTCTTCCTTTTCTGTCCTTACACTGTTAACGCCATCAATACAAACATTAAGATACTCAACAGAACGGTAAAAGTCCATCCACCATGTGTATAAATCCGCGGTGTTGGGGTTATCGTAAGGAGTTTTGAAAATATGTGCAAAATAGGAGTCAATATTCGGGAACGAGCTTATCCAGAAATAAGTAGCCTGGTAATTGGACATCTCAATATCGTCTGTAAGATAATTAAGCCGGCAACCACTATTATTATTGGAAAATCCACCGGTCAAAGTATAATCATTGTTAAGAAGGTTCGCATAAGAGGCAACATCACCAGTTTCTGGGATAAGTTTACCTGCAGGCTTTACGTCAAGAAATTTGGTGCAGGCCGAAAATAGAACCGTAATTGTGAAAAATAAAATATAGATATGTTTTTTCATCTTATTGGATTTTAAAGGTTAACAGATATTCCAAAGAAAACCTGAGGTCTGGCATTTATCCCTTCAGGATCTACATCCACACCTTTAGATGTAATATAGAATAGATTCCTTCCCTGTACATAAAGTTTTAAACCAGATAATCCGGCCACCTTTGTTATTTTAGAAGGTACATTATATGAAAGCATTAGTTCCCTTAATTTCAGAAAATTTGAGCTTGCAACAAAAATATCTGCATAAGGAGTGTAATACTGCTCTATACCTCCCGGAACCAATTTAGGATATATTGTAGTGTTTTCATCTCCGGGATTTTTCCACCTTTCTCCTACATGCCTGTTGTTTATAGACGAACCATTAAAAAGATCAGTCCTGAAGTATCCACCAAGTTTAGAGACAAACATAAATGTCAAATCAAAGTTTTTATATGAAAAACTGTTTGAAAAACTTATATCATCGGTTGGAGTAGAAGATCCTATATATCGTGCATCTCCAGGCTGTAAGTTCCCGCTACTTATAATATCACCTGCGGCATTATAGTACAAAGGATCACCAGTGCTGCTTAGCTTGGCATATCTGAGTCCCCACATCCCATACATTGGATAGCCGGGTACCAAGGCACCATTTTGTGTTGTATAGTTCAGAATATGGGCGAGGTTTCCATTATAGGTTAAAAGCTCACTTCTGTTATTGCTCCATATTATTGAGGAGCTCCATGTGAAATTGGCACTATTTAATATCTCTCCTGAAATTGTGATCTCCGTCCCTTTGTTCATTACAGATCCAATGTTCTGATTCAAAGTATTGGTACCCCTTGTATAGTCAATTAAATCAGAAGCAATCAAATCTGTACTCTTTTTAGTATAGTAATCAAACACAACTCTTAATCTGTCGTTGAATGCGGATATATCGGCGCCAAAATTCGAAGTACCTGTTCGTTCCCATCTGAGCTGATTGTTAGGAAAACTTGAGATACCATACGATATACCGTTAGTATTAAGGTTAAATGAGCCAACACTAAGAACCATGTATGGAAAATGATTAAGTGAAATGTTTCCGTTCACTCCATATGAAGCCCTTAAATTCAATCTGTTAATCCATTTTTTTAGGGGTTTGAAAAACTCTTCATCCGAAATTTTATAGGTTCCCCCTACGGACCATGTTGGTTTGTATCTGAATTTTGGATCCGTCCCGAAAAAATTAGTAAGGTCAAGTCTGACACTGCCACTAACAATGTATTTATCCAGCAACTCGTATGATCCGTTTGCGTACCAGCCGGCAAACCTGCTGTCCCTTACACTATATGAGCCTCCGTAGCTTAACCCGCCAAGATTGGCAGGAGCCTTCTGAAACAGCATATCACCCTTGATATTGTTGGTGTTCTTGTTGTATTCATAAGGATCAAAACCGGTATTGACACTGGCCGATCTTGGGTTGTATCCCAGATAAGTTGGCAAGGAGACAGATTCGTATGTGTCTTTGCTGACTTCCGTTCCCAGCATTGCGTTTAACCTGTGCATATTGCCATTTAAAGACTTTTTAAAGTTCATCTGTGCCCTCATTACCCATGACTCCATACTACCTCTCGACTCATCACGTCTTCCCCCATCGGGGATATATCTCTTAACCGCACTGGTTCTTGAGGCGCCATCATTATATGAAGATCTCATAACATAAGATTCTCCGAGCTTAATTGTAGAATTTGTGTTCATACCCTTTACCCATGCACCTCCGGCAGTAATGTTAAACACTTCGCTCACTTTAAAAGTAACATCGCCCCCAATTCTAACCTGAAGGTTATCCGTTGTGCTATACATTGTTGGCAGATCCTCTGCCGGGTGGTACAGCATGGATTTCATAAGAGCATACTTGCTGTATTCAGGAATTCTCCTCTGGCCCGCAGGATTGGAATATATTAGCTCTCCGGAATCGGTATAGAGATCTGTGTATGGATCAATCCGGAAGGAATTATATGTCTCAATTGTTGAATTACTCTTTGCATAATTCAAATTTGTGATAAAGCGGAAAGAGAACCATTTGACAGGCTTCCAAAGGTTATTCACATCTGCTATAAACCTTGAATTTGAATTATAATCAAGATTCCCCTCTTCTTTAGATAGTTTTAAAGAACCATTAAAAAGATTCTTATCTGTACCTCCGGAAATATTAATACTATGTTGCTGAGATTTTTCTGAGCGAAGCATATACTTTTCTATCTCTCCCAAAGCATCATTTTTTCTAAGTTGTTCTATCTTACTATCAGCCTCTGCAGCACTTATCCATGCCTGACTCTTTGCAAGAAGCAGATACCGGACACCGGTCAGTTTGTCCCAGTTGTTATAAGAACTATTGTAAGAAGCAGGATCGGTATTGAAAATATCAATTTCTGCATCAATATAATCACTTATAGGAGCAAGATTCAAACTGGAAACTTTCAGTTTTTGGGTGACTCCATAGATACCTCTGTAAGACGCCGAAAAATTACCTGACTGGGCATTTTTCGTAGTTATTACAATAACACCATTTGAGGCTCTTGCCCCGTAAATTGATGCAGCAACAGCATCCTTTAGAATGGTGATGTTTTCAATATTGTCGGGATTGACCGATTCCAGATCAAGACCGTTGCCAATTAGTGGATAGCCATCCACAACAATGAGGGGAGTCGTGACACCGGAAATGGTGGAGCGTCCTCTGATAACTATTTTGCCATCATTCGATACAGCTACCCCGGCAGACTGTCCCTCAAGCATACTGCGAAAAGATGGTTGAAGCTTATTGCTTAAGGATTCCGAAGAAATTGTTGAATATGACCCTGTAGAGCGCTCTTTTGACAGAGTCTGATATCCTGTTACAATAACATCGGAAAGTTTAACCACATCTGCTTCCAGCAATATGTTTAACACGCTTCTTCTGTTTACAGATACTTTCTGTTCCTTCATTCCCAGAGAGTAGAAAACAAGGATGTCGTCGGGATAAGTATTGATTGTGTACTTCCCTTCCAAGTCAGTAATTGCAAATTTGTTGCTGGTAACAGATTTTACACTTGCTCCCGGTAGACCTAGTCCAGTTCCGTCAGTAACAATTCCCTGAACCGAGACACTCTCTTTTTCATCTGCACGTGGCTTCAGTTTTTCATCTGAAGGAGCCTGGTTCTCTCCTGCAACCTTTAATGGGGCAAGTGCAACCTGTTTCCCCTTGATTGAATAGGTGATGTTGTTTTTAGAAAACAAATCGGACATTACCTTATTAACATCTACATCTTTAAAGCTTGCAGATACTATTATCTTATCTACGTCCAGCTTACTTGTGTAGACAAACCTGTAATCTGTAACCTCACTGATCTTGTTCAAGACAACCTTTAGCGGAACATCTTTGAAATTCAATGAGATTTTTTGTGCGAATGCTCCGGAAGGAGCCATCAATAACAAAAAAGAGAATATGGTTACCACTATTCTCCAATTTGACAAAATTCTGTTGTTCATATAAGTTTTAATTGTGGTTTCATTAAATACAAACATGTATGTATAAAACCACATTTTTTAATTGAAAATTACTTTGTCCTCATCAATTCTGTATTTCACACTTGTACAAAATTCAATAATTCCCAGAATCTGTATTAATGATTCATTTTTAAAGGAGGCGTTCAGATTAAAGCCGTAAAGTGATTTGTTGTTTACTACGAAGGTTTTTCCATACCATCTTTCCAGAATCTTCAGTACCTCAGGCATTGGCGTGTTGGCAAAGATAAGTTCTCCTCTCAACCAGGCATCGTCGTTTCCCTCTTTTCCTGTTTTTGTCACAAGAAGTTCGCCCACTGCAGGTACTACAACGCAGTCGTTAGGACTCATAAGGATCGTTTGCTCTTCTCTGTTTTTCCCCGCTTCTGCCGTTAGATTGATTTTGCCACTGTAAAGAATTGCCTTTGTTTCACTATCGTTGTCATATGATTTTAAAAGGAACTTTGTTCCCAGAACCTTTACTTTCACACCCTTGGCAGTGGTGACAATCATGGGATTCAGTGAATCTTTTACAACGTCAAAATAACCCTCCCCCGACAATTCAACCTCTCTTGCCGATCCAGTGAATGTATCGGGATATTTTATAGTTGAACCCGAATTAAGCAATACAATTGATCCGTCAGGTAAAACTACTTTACCTTTAACCCCTTTGTCGGTATACATATACCTTTGGTTAACGGCGGTAAGATTTGCTGCTTCTTTTTTGTCGGTAGTAATACTATCTTTAAATCCAAGTACTCCAGAGAAGATTCCAAAAAATAAAATTATAATTGCGGCAGAGACTGCAGAGGCAAATCCATACCAGAATTTACGATCATTTACTGAGAATACAGATCTTGCCGAAATAACTTTTTTGAAGTTGATAAGATCTTCCTCTCGTGCCATCTCATCAGGAGTAGACGATAGGGTCCATATCATCTTTAGTTCAGAGAATTCCTTTAGATTTTCATCCGACTCTCTAATCCAATCAAGCATTCTCATGTTTTCTTTCTGAGTGGCTTCACCTCTGATGACTCTTATTATTATCTCTTCATCCATTTTCATTTCAGGGTAAGTAATTTATTTACAATAAATACAATTTAACCAAATAATTCCGCAATGAAACTTATAAACCATATAAAATAATCCTTGAATGCCTTTTTTAATATTTCCATGGCAGTTTTTAATCTGGTTTCAACTGTTCGGAGTGAGACGCCTTGTATATCTGCTATCTCTTTTTGTTTCAAATTGCTTGATCTGCTCAATATAAAAGTTGAGCGAACTTTGTCCGGCATCACTTTAATAGCATTATCCAGAAGGGTTGAAATCTCCTTCTCTATCAATTTTCCTGAGGTATTGTTAGATAAAGAGAGCATATTTATCTCTGCCTGCAATTTGTAATTACTGAAATCCATGAATTTTTTTTCAATTACTCTTCTTTTTAATATATTGATACATAGATTTTTAGTTATAATTAAAAGATATCCGTATACCCCTTTTTCAGGATCAATAACCTCTCGTTTATCCCAAAGTTTGATGAACGCCTCCTGCGCTACACCTTTGGCAGATTCCATGTCGAAGAGATAAGAATAAGCAACATGCTGTATCTTAGGGTAGTACTTTAGATAAAGCTGATTGAACAATATATCTTCATCAGATCTCATATTTAAGTCAAGAGTTTAAGACTAAATTTCGGACAATCTCATCTGTAAATATACAACGAAGCACGAATAAACCACATTCAGAAATCAATTTATTTTATATATTTTGTACTTAATACCGAATACTCTAAATGTGGGAAAAGCTCTCTAAGTTGTATATTGTTTGTTAAACAATAATAATATTCATAATGAAAAGATTTGGAATCGTAATTCTATGCCTTATGATGTCTGTGCCTTTTTTTGCACAGAATAAGGCGCAAAACCCCGGTGTTCTCTTTGAAGAGGGAACATTTGCTCAGGCGCTGGCAAAGGCGAAAAACAACAAAAAAGGGCCTAAAATAATCTTCATGGACTGCTATACAACATGGTGCGGTCCGTGCAAGTATATGTCGGAAAAGATTTTCCCTCAAGAACTAGTAGGTAAGTTTTACAATACCAATTTTGTTAATATAAAAATTGACATGGAAAAGGGCGAGGGAATAGAACTTGCCAAAAAGTATGAAATAAGTGCCTACCCTACTTTTTTAATTCTGGATGCTGATGGAAACGAGATAAACAGAATAGTGGGCATGGGAGATGCAGATACGTTTATTGAGAAGACAAAAAAAGCGATGAATCCTGCAAATAATCCAAAAGCTTTAAAGGCAAAATTTGAATCTTACAAAAATATGGAGAACGCGGTTGCCTATCTTGAGGCTCTTACAGCATCATCCCTTAATAAAGAAGCTGATATTTTCATAGAGGAGATTTTTACAATAATGCCCCCTAGAGAGAAGTATTCCGATAAGATGTGGCCTTATATTTCTCATTCACTCCAAAATGCAAATTCAAAGGTTTTTAAAATGGTGCTGGCTGAGAAACCACTTGCCGACAAGATAGCTTATAAGGAGAGGGTTGACGTTGCTATCTGCAATGGTATTAAAAATTTAATAGGGAACTATACTTCAGGCAAAATTAAAGAAGCCGACCACAACGCGATTATGACCATAGTTAATCATCTCAATCTACTTTCTGGGAATGATGAGACTGCATCATATTTTGTTAATGCAGCAAGATTTTATGGAGAAAACGACATGGATGGTGTTGCTGGTATTCTTAAGGTTGATGATATTATGAGAATGGGTGAGAATAATAGAAACGCTATTGAGAGACTCCTTACTTCAGTTAAAGGATTACCTAAGGAGAAGGTTCTTGAATATTTCAAAGCTAAACAGGAGTACATAAAAAAGCAGGCAGAGCAGATATCTGCAAATATCAAAAGGCTATCAAATTAAATATGTGTGCCGATATTTTACTACTTTTGGAGCATCATAAGAATAGTATTAAATAAAATAAAAATCAATTTACATGAAAAAATTATTGCTATTATTAGTGCTCAGTCTTTCTATTCAGGGAATATATGCACAAGAATCCAACGGAGAGAAAAAACTGTGGGCGAAATCCTTTTTAAATGAAAAAGCTCCTGAGCTGGTTGTTGAACAGTGGTTGTCGGCAAAGCCGGAGACAGCTGGAAAGTTTGTATTAATAGACTTTTGGGCAACATGGTGCGGACCTTGCCGCAAAGCAATTCCTGAACTTAACAGTTTTCAGAAGAAATTTGCAGGACAGCTTGTAGTTATTGGCATTTCCAAGGAACCTGCGGAGAAGGTGCTTACATTTAAAGAGCCATTGATTGAATACTCAAGTGCAATCGACACGAAAGGAACGACATCCGGAATTCTTGAGGTGAAAGGAATACCTCATTGTATACTGATAGACCCTAAGGGTATTGTCCGTTGGGAGGGTTTTCCTTCATTGGAAAACTATGAGCTTACAGAGAAGGTTGTCGGAGACCTTATTGAGAAGTACAAATAATTATCGGTATTCCGATTTAATTGAATTCAGTATTTCCATATCACTGGTGGAGATACTGAATTTTTCTATTTGTGAATTCTCAACCATCCTTTCGAATGTAGTTGTCTTTGGCAGAGGCAGTGTTCCTCTCTGCAATGCGAAGCGTATTAGCAGTTGTGCAACAGAAACATTATAAGATTGCGCAATTTCGTTAAGCTGTTTGTCGCCAAGTGCCCGTCCGGTTGCCAGTGGTGAATATGCCTCAACAAGAATATTGTGCTTGTTGCAAAAAGCTACATATTCCTCCTGAGTGCGACCAACATGGAAAGCAATCTGGTTTGCCATAGGTACAATCTCACAATTATCCAGCAGAGCCTGTATGTTGGCAGGGCTAAAGTTCGATACTCCGATTGCCCTTATCATTCCATCGTTGTACAACTTTTCAAATGCTTTCCACGATTGCACGTTCTGTGCGTTATAATCACCTCCCTTGTCTGCCCATGGCCACGGAGCATGAATCAGGTACAGGTCGGGATGTGTCCCGAGATTTTTAGTGGTTCTCTCAAATGCTTCCAATGCCTTGTCATATCCTTTGATTTCCGCAGGCAGCTTGCTGGTAATAAAAACCTCCTCTCTCCTGAGACCGGATTCTCTTATAGCTCTGCCGACACCCTCTTCGTTGTCGTAGGCCAGAGCAGTATCGATGTGCCGGTAACCGGCTCTTAATGCATCAGTAACCGCTTTGAAAACTTTCTCATTAGGAATCTGCCATGTCCCAAAACCAATTTTTGGAATTTCGACACCATTGTGCAATATGTAGGTTTCGATTAGAATAGACATTGTTAAATCTTTTAGAATGTTGTGTATTTAACAAAGATGCACTCGTTTAGTTCAGAAAATACACTTTGCAGTAGTTTTTAGCAAGTACAATATTGATAGTGGGTTACGGACTGGACAATAAGAATTTTTTATGACACAATATTCGTATATATCTAAGAGACAAATTGTTACTAAAAACTACTGCAAAGTGTATTCTTTGGGATCACATTGAAAAGTTGTGGATATGGAATCCTGAATCAGTACCTTTGCTGTATAAACTATAAAGATGAAAGCGAGCGAAGGACAGATGTGGATCACATTGAAAAGTTGTGGATATGGAATCCTGAATCAGTACCTTTGCTGTATAAACTATAAAGATGAAAGCGAGCGAAGGACAGATGTTAGGAATTTTATCCTTAGTACTACCAGCAGAAGTATTTGAATATTTTGAGATAATAAAAACGGAGACTGTATCCAGGCAGGTTCACCTATATTTAGACGAGCAGAACATAGTTCCTGACGAATACAAAGGAGAGGATCTTCTGTCAAAAGGGTTTCATCAAGAATCCGTGGTCCAGGATTTTCCCTTAAGGGACAAGGCATTGTTTCTTCATATCCGACGCAGGAGGTGGCAAATAGAGCGTACCGGAGAGGTCGTCAGCAGGAATTGGAATCTGGTCGCAAAAGGGACGCGTTATTCGGAAGGATTCGCGGCTTTTTTAAAAGGATTACTTGGATACCTACCCGATCAGCAGTAACAGTTTAGAGAAGTTTTACCATATAAATGGGGACATTCTTGGGCAGCAATATAAAAACTACCTGAGCGACTACAATCAATGGGATCAGAAAGGGCATGCTGAGAAATGGATGATCTTTCCGGAAAACATGGGAGCAAACCTAAGCATTGACGAGACTGCGATCTCGAACGGTGACCTGTATACCATAGTGACAAACAAGGAACGCGGCGGCAAAAAAGGCACTATAGTGGCAATGGTGGAGGGCACAAGGGCGGAAGATGTCATTAAAGCCATATCAAAGATACCTATGAAGGTACGCTGCAAGGTTATGGAGGTGACGCTGGATATGGCCAATGCAATGCATGTTATTGCCCGGAAATGTTTTCCAAACGCAGAACAGGTAATAGACCGGTTCCATGTTCAGAAATTAGCATACGACGCCCTTCAGGAGCTGCGGATAGCGCACAGGTGGGAGGCAATAAATGAAGAGACCAATGCAATGGAGAACGCAAAACTGGATGGAGTAAAGTATAAACCAAAAAAACACAAAAACGGAGAGACAAAAAAGGAGATATTGTTTCGATCCAGACTATTACTATTCAAATCTCCGGGAAAGTGGTCCCCAAGTCAAAAGAAACGGGCTGCCATCCTGTTTAAATTATATCCGGACATCCGAAAGGCTTTTGGTTTGGTCCATCGCCTTAGAATGATTTATTCCAAAAGTAAAAGCATTGGCACTGCAAGGCTCAAGTTGGCCTTATGGTACAACCATGCGACCGAATCGGGCTTTCAAACGTTTAATTCTCTCTCAGCATCAATATACACTCATTCAGACAGGATATTAAACTTCTTCAACAACAGAAGCACAAACGCTTCTGCAGAATCTTTTAACGCAAAGCTGAAGGCCTTCAGAAGTCAGTTCAGAGGTGTGGGTGATATCAAATTCTTTCTTTTCAGAGTATCTAAGATCTATGCATAAATCTTACTCCACAACTTTTCAATGTGATCC
>Ga0074195_1001085_pt1 | contig 42193 bp, 32 predicted proteins | sample EPASupsiteHSE623_FD_64525 | JGI IMG/M metagenome (GOLD analysis project Ga0074195, IMG submission 64525) | Bioremediated contaminated groundwater from EPA Superfund site, New Mexico - Sample HSE6-23 | ecosystem: Environmental > Aquatic > Deep subsurface > Groundwater > Contaminated ...
TCAAGCGGGGCGTTGAGGTTCCGGCGCCGGCACCGGCGCCAGCCAAGCTGGGCGCGGATTCCGCCTCTACTGAGGCCGTCTCTACTGAGACGACTCCTGTCGGTCCTGAAGGTCCTGTTATCCTGTCCTCTCCAGCTCAATCCACACCCGCTGCTCCCGCCGAGGCTACTCCTGTCCAATCACCTGGATCCGCCCCCGTCGCGGCTCCCGCGGGGATGCCTTCCGCGCTTTCCATCGAATCTTCCGCCGACCTGGGCATGTTCCTCGAAGTGGTGACGGTCTCCGGGGCGGTTCGCTATACAGGGCCCTGGGCTCGCACGCCTACGTTGAAGCTCTCCTCGGTGATCAGCGCCGATCAGATGCTTGAGGAAACCAACCTCGACTACGCGGAGTTGATCCGCCTCAAGGCCGATGGAAGCAGCGAGTACCGGACCTTCGCCCCTCGCGAGGTGCTGGAAGGAAAATTCGACCTCGCGCTTCGCGCCAAGGATTCCATCCGCCTCGTAAAGAAGACAACCTTCGGCGGCACGCTGGCCGCCGCCAATATCGAGAAGTTCGCCGACCTGGTGCAGCTCACCGGTCAGGCCGCTCGTCCCGAGCTCTTCGCCCTCCTCCCCGGCATGAAGCTCTCGAAGATCCTGACGAAGGATCAGGTGCTGCTGGACACGAACCTCAACTATGCCGAGATAACGAGGCTCAAGACCGACGGAAAGAACGAGTACGTCACCTTCAAGCCCTCCGAGGTCTTGAACGGCTCCTGGGATTTCGACCTGGGCGCCCGCGACGTGGTGAAGCTTCTCAAGGTGGGCTACGCGCCTGAAAAACCCGATTTCGATCGCTTCTCCGCCGCAGTGCAAGTGACGGGTCCCGTCCAGTTCGGCGGGCTCTACGCCTGGCGCGAAGACATGAAGCTCTCGGGATTACTCGGCCTCGCTAAGCCCTCGCTTGCGGCAAATCAGGTCTATGCCGAGATCGTTCGTCCTCTGGGTGGCGACAAATTCGAATACCTCACCTTCTCCCCGAAGGAAGTGGCTGCCGGAATCTTTGACCTTTCTCTGAAAGCGAAGGATTCCGTCCACCTCTATGCGACAGTTCGTGTGACTCCATCCAAACTGGGCGCTGAAGCTCCAATAGCCACGGTAACCAACGCTTCCGTCCCTGCCACAGAGAGTGGAACCGCGGCCCCACCCCTCGCTACCGCTATACTCCCTGATGCCACTCCCTCAGTGGCTGCCCCAATAGCCCCTATCGGTACGACCGGTGAAGCAATTGCCAACGAATCCCCAACCGACCTTGGCCGCTTCCTCGAAGTGGTGACGGTCTCAGGCGCTGTACGCTACACAGGTCCATGGGCTCGAACACCCAGCCTGACCCTTGCCTCAGTGATCACCCCGGACCAGATGCTCGAGGAGACCAATCTCGATTATGCCGAGTTGACGAGGCTTAAAGCCGATGGAAGCGGCGAATACCGGACCTTCGCCCCGCGCGATGTATTGGAGGGCAAATTCGACCTTGCGCTTCGCGCCAAGGATTCCATCCGGCTTGTAAAGAAGACAACGTTCGGCGGAACGCTCGCCGCCGCCGATATCGAGAAGTTCGCCGATATAGTGCAGCTCACCGGCCAGGCGGCACGGCCTGAGGTTTTCGCGCTTCGTCCCGGCATGAAGCTCTCTATGTTGCTGACGAAAGACCAGGCACTGCTGGACACGAACCTCAACTACGCCGAGATAACGCGGCTCAAGGCCGATGGAAAGAACGAGTACGTCACCTTCAAACCCTCCGAGGTTCTGGACGGTTCCTGGGATATCGATCTGGGCGCTCGCGACGTGGTGAAGCTTCTCAAGGTGGGTTACGCCCCCGAAAAACCCGACTTCGATCGCTTCTACGCCGCCGTCCAGGTGACAGGCCCCGTCCAGTTTGGCGGCCTCTACGCCTGGCGCGAGGACATGAAGCTTTCCTCGCTGCTCGCGAAGGCCAAGCCCTCGCTCGTGATCAACCAAGTCTACGCCGAGATCGTGCGCCCCTTAGGCGGCGACAAGTTCGAATATCTCACCTTCTCGCCGAAGGAAGTGGCTGCCGGCATCTTCGATCTCTCCCTTAAAGCGAGAGATTCCGTCCGCTTCTACACGACGGTTCCCGCCGTTCCCGCCAAGCAAGGCGTCGAGACCGCCTCTACTGAGGCTGTCTCTACTGAGACGACTCCTGTCGGTCCTGAAGGTCCTGTTATCCTGTCCTCTCCAGCTCAATCCACACCCGCTGCTCCCGCTGAGGCTCCTCCTGTCCAATTATCTGAATCCCCCACCGAATCGCCGGCCGATTTGGGCAGGTTCCTCGAAGTGGTGACGGTTTCCGGGGCGGTTCGCTACTCGGGTCCCTGGGCTCGTACTCCAACGTTGAAGCTCTCCTCGGTGATCACCGCCGACCAGATGCTCGAGGAGACCAACCTCGATTACGCCGAGTTGACGAGGCTTAAGGCCGACGGAAGCGGCGAATATACAACCTTCGCCCCGCGTGATGTGCTGGAGGGCAAGTTCGACCTCGCGCTCCGCGCCCGCGATTCGATCCGCCTCGTCAAGAAAACCGCGTTCGGCGGGGCTCTTGCCGCCGCCGACGTCGAGAAGTTCGCCGATATCGTCCAGCTCACCGGCCAGGCCGCGCGGCCAGAGTTGTACGCCTTCGTCCCGGGCATGAAGCTTTCCAGGATAGTCACTTCTGACCAGATTCTGCTGGGCACGAATCTGTACTACGCGGAACTGGTGCGGGTTAAGACGAACGGACGCGATGAATATGTCACCTTCAAACCCTCGGAAGTCCTTTCGGGCGCCTGGGATCTGGAACTGAGCCCTCGCGATCTCGTGATCCTCCATAAAGTCAATTATTCGCCCGAGAAGCCCGATTTCGACCGCTTCGCTGACTCCGTCCTGATGTCGGGTCCCCTGCGTTTCTCTGGACTCTACGCCTGGAGATCGGGCGCGAAGCTGTCCGAACTCCAGGGCGCTGCCCAGCCCCTCCTCGACGTCAATCAGGTGTATGCCGACATACTGAGGGTCCTCCCCGATGGCAAGAGCCAGCTCATTACCTTCGCCCCCAGGGAAGTGGCCTCCGGGACCTTCGACACCGAAATATCGGCGCGCGACACGGTGCGCTACTATTCCATTACCCAGGCCGCGCCGAAGATCGCCATAGCTGAGCCTCAAACGGAGGCGGGCCAGGCTGTTTCCGCCCTTGTCGCGACGGGGTCGATAAACGTCGGCGCCGCGGCCGAAGCCGCGGGTCCCGCCTCAGGCATCACGACTGACGCCGGCTTCTTCCTGGAAGTGGTCAACACCCTCGGGCAGATTCGCTATGTCGGCCCCTACGCGCGCACGCCGACCCTCAAGCTTTCCTCAGTGGTGACGGCCGACCAGATTCTCCAGGACACCAACCTCGATTACGCCGAGCTCACCAGGCGCAAAAGCGACGGAGGCTGGGAATACGCCACCTTCTCTCCCCGCGAGGTCCTTTCGGGCTCCTACGATCTTCCCCTCAGGGCTCAGGATGCCATCAGGTACTTCAAGGTGGGCTACCTGCCCGAGAAACCCGATTTCGATCACTTCGGCAACGCCTACGCCCTCGCCGGACACGCGAGGAACTCCGGGCTCTATTCGATCAACGCTCCCGCCCTACTTTCGGACATCATCACCCCTTCCCGGCTCCTTAGCGATACCGATATCTATTACGCCGAAATCGACCGCTGGGTGACGGGCGGAAGAATCGAGTATCTCACCTTCAGTCCCCTCGCTGTCATATCTGGATTGGTGGATATGCGCGTTTTCCCGCGCGATATCGTCAGGCTCGTTCCCGCGGGGGACAAGGGCGAAACCCACGACTTCTCCAAATACGCCGACACTGTCCTTCTGCAGGGAACCATCCGCTATCCCGGCCGCTATGCCTGGTACAAGGGCTTCTCCCTGTCAGCGATGCTCTCCGACACTGATCTCCTGATCGATACCGACTCCAGCTACGCCGTGATCAAGCGGAAGAGTTCAGAAAAGGAGTCCCTCATCGGCTTCTCGCCCGCCGAGATCGTGAGAGGCGACAAGGACATGGAGCTGCAGCCTCGCGACACGGTCATGTTCTTCCCGAAATACACCAATCGCCCGGTCACCATCTCAGGGGAAATCGTCGAGCCCAAGGTCATTCCCTACTACGAAGGCATAGAACTCTCGGTGGTGCTGCGCTCTGTCGCCCTGTCTGCCGATATTTCCTCCCTCAAGGCTGTCGTGACGAAGGCGGCGGGGGGAAGCGTCGAAATCTATCTCGAGGAATACCTGCACCGACAGGCCAGCACCAAAGTGCCGCTGCAGCCGGGCGACTCCATTTCCATAAAGAAGCTTCTGCCCGACGAGCATCTTTCGATAGTCATGGTGAGGGGCGCGGTGAAGAATCCCCAGCCCGTCGAGTTCCGCGAAGGCATGAGGCTGGCCGAGGCCCTCGAGGCCGCCGGCGGTTTCCAGTCGCGCGCCTATCCCGCCGGCCTCGTCCTCATAAGGAAGAACGCGGCCGAGCTTCAGCAGAAACAGGTGGACCGCCTCATCGCCCAGCTCGAGGCCATGTCAGCGGCAGGCGGATCGCTGCCCACCTCAACCGATTCCACCTTGAGTTCGGCGGCGGCTATCATCGCCAACCTGCAGATCGACTACGCCATGCAGAGAGCCAAGCTGGGAGCCCTGCGGCAGCAGTACAAGGAAGGCTTCGGCCGCATTTCGCTCGATATCCCCGAAACGCTCGCCGAGCTGGGCGTCTCGTCCTCCAACGTCGTGCTCGAGCGGGATGACCTCATCTTCGTGCCCACCACTCCGACCTATATCTTGGTCTCGGGCGAGGTCTCCGACCAGACGGTCATCGCCTATCGCTCCGGCATAACGGTGCGGCAGGCCCTCTCCGAATCCGGCTGGATTTCGAGAGACGCCGATCTTCCGAGGATCTACATCATCAGGGTCAACGGCAAACTGGACAGCGCCACCGGCAAGGGCTTCCTCTTTTTCAGGCCGAATATCCTGAAGTACACGCTCAATCCGGGAGACACGATCATCGTGCCGGCCAAGACGGTAAAAGTCAGCGTCGCCTGGTCTTATATCAAAGATTCTTTCTCGGTCATAAGCACGATACTTACCACCGCCTTGACGACGAAAACCCTGCTGGGCCTGTGATGGAGGACGACGACGTGAGCGATATAGCGGAGAAACCCGATTCCGATGACGAAATAAGCCTGGTGGACCTCGCGGCCACGCTGTGGCGGCGCAAGCTGCTCATCGTGGCCGTCACGGCGGCGGCTGCTGTTCTGTCCGTAGCCTATGCCCTCATGCAGCCCAATGTGTACACCGCATCCGCGACGGTGCTGCCGATATCAGGCTCATCTTCCTCCTCGATGCTTTCCCAGTATGCAGGCCTCGCGGCCATGGCGGGGGTGAGCCTTCCAAGCGGCGGCTCGGCCAACCCCGCCATAAAGATCGAGGCCATTCTCAAGAGCCGCAGTTTCGCCGAAAACCTTGTGGCCGAGATGAATCTCGTGCCCCTCCTCATCGAGCATCCAGAAAAAATTAAGATGGGAACGCCGCTGGGCGTGGCGGTTGAGGCGCTGCAGAAAACCATGTCCGTATCCACCGACGCCAAAACCAGCGTGATGAAGATCGTCGTCAAGACCAAGAGCGCCACCCTCTCCAGCTCCATAGCGAACGGCGCCCTGGACATGATCCAGAGGGACCTCGCGGACAGGGTGCTTTCTTCGAGCGGAAAAAACATCATTCTCCTCGAGCAGCAGGCCACCGAGCAGGAACAGAAAGTCCTGGCCGCCCAGAAAAAGCTCACCGCCTACCAGAAAAAGAACAAGTTCGTCCAGCCCCAGGTTCAGAGCGCCGGAAGTTTGCAGCTTTACCAGGCGCTGATCCAGCAGAAGATGACCCTCGAAGTCGAGATTTCCCGCCTCGAAAGCGCCCTCTCCTCTGACAACCCCAAGATTGTCTCCGCCAAGACCCAGCTCGACGCGGTCAAGAAGCAGATGGCCGATTTCGAGAAGACAGGCGGCGGGGTAGGCCCCTCGATGAGCGAAACGCCGGCGGCCCTCATGGAGTACGCGAATCTCACCGCCGAGCTGGAGCTTGCCACGAAGGTCTATGGCGGCATCGTCACGAGCCTCGAGAGCATGAAACTCCAGGACGCCACCGAAAAAGTGTTCGTCGAGGTGATCGATAGGGCCATTCCGCCCGAAAGGAAAAGCGAACCCTCGAGGGCTATGATCTGCGTCGTCGGCACCATGGCCGGCGGATTCCTCTCCATCCTCCTCGCCTTCGTCCTCGACGCCATGGGAAAACTAGTCTCCGATCCCGAGGTGCGCGCCAAGTTTTCCGTCGCCAAACAGCGGAGACAGCCGAAAAGCTGACAGTATTCTCCCTTCTTTCCCCTATCGCCTCACCTAACGCCAAGGAATCATGAACCCTACCGATACCGAACTCCAGCTCCTCGAAACCATCTACTCCAAACAGGGCGGCAGCGAGTCGCTCTCCCAGCGAAGCCTGGCCGGCGCTGCCGGTCTTTCCCTGGGAATGACGAACGCCCTCCTCAAGCGTTTCATCGAGCGGGGCTGGGTCAAGCTGATGCACCTTTCGGGGCGCAGCCTGCGCTATATCCTCACCTCCGACGGCATGGAGGAGGTGCTGCGCCGTTCGCTCTCCTACTTCACGAGGGCGGTGCGGAGCGCCTCCCTCTATCGCGACAAGATCGACGCCTTTGTCCTTCGGCTTTCGAAAGAAGGCTTCGACATCCTCGTACTCGAGGGTCCCGCCGAGCTCGATTTTCTTTTCGACTATTCCTGCGAGCGGCACGGCCTAACCTTCGTGAAAAATCCCGTGGAAGCTAGGCGTGAAGCTCTTCTCGCTCTTCCCGGCGCCATGTTCGTGGCCGCTAAAACCTTCAACGGTCTTGAAAAAGACTGCGGCGAGGGTGATCCCGACAATGCCGAGGCGGATCTAGCTGGCGGGATGGACCGCGGTGTCGGCGCTTGGGCCTCGAAGGTTCATCTAGCCGATATCCTATTTGGCTGTACCGACACTCTTTTCAGCAAGGGAGCTTCATCCAACAAGGATGCCGTGTCGATGTAGACGACTATTGATTCGCTCATTGGAAAGGCCACCCGCGACGCGTTCGCGGGTGGCCTTTTTTATTGCCAATTTTTGCTTGACAATGTTCAATATAGTTAACATAATAAATTGTATAGAGGTATATGATAATTATATTGAACAGGAGGGAAGGGTGGATTATATAAAGGTGAAGGCTGATGGCATGACCGTCGGTACCTTGTACCGGAGCGGCGACACCTATTCCTTCAATTATGATTCAAGCTCAAGCGCTCTGCCCTGGGTATCCCTTACCATGCCCTATAGGGCGAGAAGCTGGAATTGGACAGGAGGGTTGCATCCGGTTTTTGGGATGAATCTCCCCGAAGGTTATCTTTTCGAGCTTTTAAAACAGTTGGTGATGAAAGAATTCGGGGCTGCCGACGATTTCTCCCTTCTGAGTCTTCTATCGGGCAATGTCCGTGGACGACTGGAATATGAAAGCCCTTTGTTTAGAGGCGACAATCGAGACTCCCTTTCACTCTCGCTCGATGAAATTCTCTCTTCTGGGGAAGATGATATTTTCGCGAGGCTCCTCGGAATTTTTCTCGAGAGTTCGTTTGTATCGGGCATTCAGCCTAAGTTGCTGGCAAGGCTGAGGGATAAGTCCATGGTTTCGGTGAGCGACTATATTGTGAAGACTTGGGGAGAAGAATTTCCGCACTTGGCGGAAAATGAATATTTCTGCATGACGGTTGCGCGGAAAGCTGGGCTTCCGGTTTCGTCCTTCTTTCTTTCCGATGACAGGAAGCTCTTCGTCACCGGACGTTTCGATCGATCGCCTGATGGAGGATTTTTGGGATTCGAGGATTTTTGCGTCCTTCAGGCAAAGAATAAAGGTGAAAAATATTCGGGCAGCTATGAACAGGCTGCCAAGACGATCGCGGATTTTGTATCTCCGCAGCGTCGACAGTCTTCGCTGCGTCAGTATTACATGATACTTGTTATTTCCATGCTGTTGCGGAATGGGGATGCCCACTTGAAGAATTTTGGGATACTCTATTCTCCCGATAGAATCGATCGTTATCTCGCCCCGTGCTATGATGTGGTGACGACGACGGCCTATATGATGAAGGATAGGCCGGCTTTGACTTTTTCCGGCAGGAAGTTCTGGCCTGGGCGAAGGCAGCTTGTCGATTTCGGCATCGCCGAATGTCAGTTGGGGAAGTCTGAGGCTGGAGCTCTGTACGATGAATGCGCCAGAGCTGTCGCCGAGACGGTCGACGAGCTGGAAGCGTACTGTGCCGCCAATCCTGAATTTGCCCCGACGGGAAGGAAAGTACTCGCTTCCTGGATGAGTTCGCGCGATGGAGAGCCAAAAAAGGATATCGCCGATGAAATATTGGGAAATCGGGCCAGCGATTAAAGCATTGAGAAGCCAGAAGGGCTTTAAGCAATCGGAACTCGCCGCCGCCGTGGGTATCAGCCGTGTCACCTTGAGTAAGCTGGAGAATGGCAAGCAGGCGGGTATTTCCTTTGGTGCCGTATTGTCCTTGCTGGAACAGCTCGGTATGGAGATAGCATTTGTCGAACCGGCCGGCCTTCCGACGCTCGAAGATTTGGTTGAAAGGAAAAAGAATGAATAAAAATATGCTTCGATGGATTATTGGCGCCATGCTGGTCTTCGCGCTCGGATTCATGGCGGCGCCGAGGGCCGGCGCACAATCCCATCTCGCTGTCGAGCTGGGGCATCCTGTGTATGGCGTCATCGAGACAGCCGAGCTGCGCGGTGTGCTGACGCGGCTTTCGTCGGTGAAGCCCTACACGAGGGCTCAGGTGGCCGACTTCCTCGCGACGATACAGGCGAATATGGACGCTTTCTCCCCCGTCGAGCGGGCTGAAATTCGGGGCATCGCCGCCGAGTTCGAGGATGGTGCGCGGAGCGATATCGGGCAGGCTCTCTGGAAGGCGCCCAACGCCAAGGCGGCGGTGGGAGGCCACATAGAGGCCACCGGTCGCTTCGATGCCGCGGGCATCGCCGACCTCGCCACGGGCGGGACTGGTGGCGCGTGGTCCGGCGACGTGGCCGATCTCTGGCACCTCAACTCCCTCGTTCAGCCCTACGTGAAGCTTTATCCGGAGCCCTGGCTCTCCCTCTGGGGAACCATCGGCATAACCTACGACAAGGTGAACCGCGATCTTTACATGCCCTACTCCTTCACCAAGGAATGGGATACCTCCCACAACAAAGTCTCCACCTCCCCAACGACCGACGGGGAGGAAGCTTATCCCACCTGGAGTTTCGATCTCCGCAGCGACATAGCCGGGGCGACGGATTCGGGAGCTTTCAGGTACCGCCTCTCCCGCTTCCGGCGCGACTGGGGCGTGGGCTCAGGCTCTCTCGCGCTTTCGGGCACCGCTCGGCCTTTTATGGGACTGGAAGTCCAGTTCAGGCCATCGGAAATCTTCGCGATTTCCCACATGGTCGGATCCCTGGGCAACTGGGAGAAAGGCGGCGCCGACCGTTCGACGGCGACCGACATCAATGGCAATCCCACGGCGGTCACCGAGCAGAAAATGTTCGCCATCCAGCGGCTGGAGCTTTTTCCCTTCGAGTGGCTCAGTCTGTCGGCCTCGGGTTCAATGATAGGCGCCAAGCGTCTCGAGCTGGGCTACCTTTCACCGATGATGTTCGCCGTCGAGTATCAGGTGACGCAGTCCGACGTGGACAACATGAGCCTGGGCGGGGATATCCAGGTTTTCCTGAAACGAATAGGCAAAGCCTACGCCTCCCTCTATATCGACGAGATGGAGCTTTCCGGTTTCGATGAATGGTTCAGCAAGGCGCGCAACATGTTCGCCTATCAGGGCGGGGTAAAGCTCGATGTTCCTTGGCTTCCCTTCGCGTCGCTCACGGCCCAGTACACGAAGATCGAGCCTTTCGTCTATACCCACCCGCCCACATGGAACAGCGATACGCGGCTGCGGGTCAACACCAACTATACCAACGACGGCGAAAACCTGGGCTATCACCTGAAGCCCAACTCCGATGAACTGCTGCTCATGCTCGACACCAGGCTCGCGGCCGACTGGCGCGCCGATTTCCAGTACAGCTTCATCCGCCATGGGGATAATCCCAATTATGTCACGACGAATCATCTGATCTACGGCGACGTGGAAGACTATCTGGACTATGGCACCGGCGGGGTTTCCGATTATTACAAGGACTTCCTCCACGACGGCATCTACGACTACAACCACATCGCGAAGTTCAAGGTCTACTGGAGGCCGGCCAAGACGCCCGAGATTCTGGGGGCAAAGGTCCCCCTCGAGTTCGGGGCCGGCTACGGGCTTTCCTACACCTGGTGGGAGGACGGCACGGGAGGCGGGGCCGCCGTACCCGATGCCGAATGGAAGAACGTGCTGGAGCTGAGCTGTAAGGTTTTCCTGTAAATCCTGCCCATCTTGTTATCCTGTCTTCATTCAGTCTCGACTAAATGAAAGTACACTTGCGATTGGTCAGACAATGAATTATAATGCTGCTATGATTCAACGAACATGGTGGCAGGAAAGGATACGTTCGCTATGGTCCAAGCGACCGATTGTATGGCTTTCCGGAGTCAGACGATCGGGTAAAACTGTCCTTTGCCAGAGTCTTGAAGGTGTTGAGTATTTTGACTGCGAGCTGCCTTCCGTACGACGGGAGATGGATGATCCCGAAGCGTTTCTCAAGGCGATGGGGCAGGGCATTATCGCGCTTGATGAAGTACACAGGCTCGACGATCCGGCTCTTCTCCTTAAGATAGCGGCTGATCACTTTCCCGAACTCCGCATTGTCGCTACCGGTTCTTCCACCCTCGGGGCATCGGTGAAGTTTCGCGATACGCTTGCTGGGCGTAAAGCGGAACTTAGGCTTACGCCTCTTTGCGAAAAAGATATGAATTTCCCGGGATACGGGAACAGGACGAAACGATTTCTCTCGGGAGGCCTTCCCGGTTTTTTTCTCTCCGATTTACGCGACGACAGGGACTACTCGGAGTGGATGGAAGCCTTTTGGGCCCGGGATATTCTCGAACTCTTTCGTTTAGAGCGCCGTTCATCTTTCTTAAAATTCGCCGAACTTCTTCTTGCGCAAAGCGGGGGAAGATTCAATGCCGCTTCCTTCGCGGCCTCCTGCGGAGTAAGTCGACCAACGATCATGAATTATCTCGCCATTTTCGAAGCTACGCAGCTCGTCCACATTGTTCGTCCTTACCACAATCGCGCGGCCAGGGAGATAGTCGCCACGCCCTTGGTCTATGGATTCGATACGGGATTTGTCGCCTGGGCTCAGGGCATGCATGAAATTTCCGCCAAGGAGAAAGGGATCTTCTGGGAGCATCTTGTCTTGAACGAGCTGAAAGCCGGCGCGCAAGATCAGGAAGTTTTGTCGTGGCGCGACAAGGAAGGACATGAGGTGGATTTCGTCCTGGCGCCTCGCGGAAGCGAGCCTATAGCAATCGAGGTGAAGTGGAGCGGCGATGCCTTCGAACCTGCCGGGCTTAAGGCGTTTCGAGCCCTCCATCCCGGTTCGGTCAACATCGTCGTTGCCGCCGACTCGCAACGCCCCATCAAACGAGAAATCGAAGGCATGCCTATTGTCTTCTGCCCGCTTTCCTCCCTTATCGAGGAGTTGCGGAAATAAGGACAAGATAACAGGACCCTCAGGATCGACAGGTAAGATTTAAGGTAAAGAATCGAGTTTTCTTCTGTTTACCTAAATCCTTTTCCCGTAAATCCTGCCCATCCTGTTATCCTGTCCGCTTTTCAACCAGTACCTATCGTTCGCGGACGTCGTCAATGAGCGGGCGGCTCCATGCCGAGGAAATCATCCAGCATGTCTTCGCCGTTTACCTTGCATTCCGAGTAATTCCGCGTGGACGGCGAGCTCATGGTCCAGGCGAACTCAAGAAGATAGTCTCCGCCAATTGATCCTCTGAACCTGATGTTCATGTTGTCTCCCACGATCTCGCTCGCTCCCGGCGTTCCGCTGAAGGTCTTGATGTCGGTTCCGTCCAGCTGGACGCCGTCGGCATTGAGGTAGGCGGTGAAGGTCCTCGTCCGCTCGCTCCCCGCGTCGGAATAGTAAAAACCATCAGGCAGGTAATCCGGATATCCCTCGCCATTGTGGGCCTGGACATAGGCCTGGATTTCCTGAGTGGCCTTGTCGTGCGCGGCGAAAAGCTTGGAGAGCAGTTCCTGGTTTTCCGTATCCCCGCCGCCCAGGAGGTTCTGCAGTAGGTCGCAGCCCGAGAGACCGAGGGTGAGGAAAGCAATGGCGATGACGGCCAAGACAGCCTTGTTCGTTTTTCTTTGCATCAGGAACCTCCCCTTTTCGATTAGCCAACTTTGCGAAATTCACTACGTTTATGGTTAAGTATATGCGGGAAGGGCTCGGCCGCAATGGCAAAAGGCTCACGGGGAATGGAGGGGCTCGGGAAGGGGCTGTCTAGGGGCGATTTCCTATCGTTCGCGATCGTTGACGCCGCGTATGCGGGGCATGGGGCCGCGGTAGAGGCTTTTGTCGCCGCCCTCGGTGTCGATGAGGGCCTGCATCTCGGCGCGGACGCGCTTCGAGGTGACGATGGCGTTGTGGAGGTCGGTGGCGGCGTGGCCTGTGGGGGCCGGCGCTTCCATGGCGGGGAGGATATGGACGGCGGGGCGGACGCGCCTGTTCGGGCGCTTGAGCACGGTGACGACGGGGACGATGAGGGCTCTGTTCCTGATGGCGTAGTAGAAGGCGCCAGCCTTGAAGGGTTTGATCTCCTGGTTGAGGAGGAAGCATTCCCCTTCGGCATAGAAATAGATGCGTCCGCGGATCGCGAGAGCGCTGTCCATGGCTTCGTCTATGTCCTTGAGCCGCGCCGAATCGGTGGGCATGGGGATGCCTCCCAGGAGGCGGACGAGGGTGCCGAGGATGGGCGTCATGACGGTTTCCTCGATGATGGTGAAGTAGCTGAAGCCCGGCAGGATGGAAAGGCCATGGATGAGGCTGTCCAGGGGCAGGGAGTGGTTGCTGACGAAGATGAGGGGGCGCCGGCCCGCTTTTTTCAGGTTTTGCCTGCCTGTCACGCTGTAACCGTACCAGGCTTGGACGATGGGCCAGCCTATGAGGGCGACGAACCAGCAGAGCAGATAGGAAGCCGCAAGGAATGGCGGCTTTTTTATTATCAAGGGCTTTCCTCTTTTATACGCCATGCCTATTTCACCATCCTTCCTTTCCACTCGACGGCCTTGCCCGTGGCGAAGAGCCTGCAGGCTCTCCACGCGGTAGAGAGGACGTTGACGAGGATGAGGGGGTAGATGAGGGGAACGTACCAGGGCAGGAGGCGTTCCATGGTCAGAAGGCCCCAGGCCGACACGAGGAAGAGGCAGCCGAGGCGGAACCAGGGCTGGGCCTGGATCAGGAAGGCGGGGAGCCAGATCGAGCCGAGTATGGGGATGAAGAAGACGAGGGGCACGAGGACGGTCACGGCCACGAGGACGATGATGTTCTTGTTGAAGTAGTCGTAGACGTTCTTCGAGAGGCCGTCTATGGCGCTTCGGTAATCGCTGTACATCCTACAGGCGATATGTTCCTTGAGGTCGGTGAAGAGGACCTTGCCGCCCTGTTTTTTCACGAGCCTCGCCATGTGGACATCTTCCGACACCTTGTGCCTCACCGCGTCGTAGCCGCCGATTTTTTCGTAGAATGAGGCCCTGAAGAGCATGACCTGTCCAATGGCGTGGGAGATGAGGGAGGACTTGGCGAGGTGGATGAGCCAGAGGGGCATGGCCACCATGGTGAGGAGGTAGATGGCGGGAACCACCTGGCCCTCGCCGAAGCTGCCTATTTTGTTGCGCACGTAGCCCGAGACGAGGTCGGCCTTGTGGAGTTCGGCGCTGCCGAGGGCGAAGCCCACCGAGTCGGGCTCGTGGACGGTGTCGGCGTCGGTGAAATAGAGCCAGGAGCCCGACGCGGCTTCCGAGAGGCGCTGGAGGGCGAGGGGCTTTCCGTACCAGCCTGGTTCGAGCTTTCCGCCGATGGCGCGGACGAGGCCAGGGTATCGCTTCACGTATTGATCGAGGATTTTCCTCGTCCCGTCCGTGGAGTCGTCGTCATAGACGATGATTTCCAGGTTTTCATAGTTCTGGGCGACGAGGGAGTCGAGGCAGGCTCCGAGGTGGGCCTCCTCGTTGCGCGCCGGGACGAGGAGGCTGACGAGGGGGCCCGTCTTCTTGGGGCTGACAATGCTCGCGTACATCATCCACGCCGTGTTCAGGGCAGTGACGACGAAGATGTGGACGCCCGCGACAGCCGTGGCCATGGCGTAGGCGGTGACGATGGTTTCGAGGCTCATGGCTTCGCCTTTGGTTTCGTCTTCGCGAGTTCGGCGAGGGCGTATTTGTTGCCCGGATAGAGCTCGAGGGCAGCCTCGAACCAGAATCGCGCCTCGTCCTTGCGGTCGAGTTTCATGAGGGCCGTGGCGACGCAGGTCCTTATGTCGAAGAGTTCGTCCTTCTCGAAGCCCTCGTCGCGGGCTTTGAGGAGGGTTTCCATCTCTTCTATGGCTTCCTTAGGGTTTCCGCCGAAGATGGCCGGAGGGTATGCCTTGGCGCCGGCGAGGATCGAGAGGGCTCCCGGGTGTCCCGGTTCGGCGGCCAGCACTTTTTTCGCGTTCTGGGATATCTTGGGGCCGTTCGCTATCAGAAAGCCCATGTTCTTGAGAAGGCAGAGTTCCGAAAGGGGCTTGGTGAGGGCCATGACGCCGGCGGGCTCCTCTCCCGATGCCATGGAGCGTTGGGCTTTGTCCATGGCGGCTTCGAAATGGAGGATAGCTTTCTTCTTGTCGCCGGCTTCGTTCCAGGAACGGCCGAGGAGGTATTCGATCCGCGCGAGGATGAGGAAGCGGTCGATTTCTCCGAGGGGCTGGGTTTTCGTCTCTTCGATGAGGCTTTGGGCCGTCTTTTCGACTTCGCCGGGCTGGGCGCCGTTGTAGACGGCGTCTCTCAGCGCGTAGATGGACGCGACGAAACGGGGATCGGTCTCGGCGGGAAGGGGACGGCCGGCGGGGGAGCGCGGGGTGAGGGCTAGTTTGCCCGTGAGGGCTTGAGCGGGGATTTGTCCCGCGCCGAGGGAGACGATGGCGAGGACGAGAGAAAGCCTGCGGAACATGCTGCCAATCATCGTCCATAGAGTATGCTTTCGGCGCTCTTTCGAGTCAACCGAGACGGGGCGGCGGGAGGATGGAAGGGCGGGAATTTTTCCTCCTTGCGCCGTAGGCCAGGAAGCTTTACATTGAGCGTTGGGAGATTACAAATGTGCGATACTTTCTATTGCGCAGTCGGCGAGGCCGCCGGCAAGGGCATCAGCGCGGACGCCGTGTTCGCGGGCTCTTTCTTCGGCAAGAATTCCGACAGGCAACCGGACGAGCCGCAGACCCTCTGCGTCGTCCCGCGCAGGCCGGCTTCCGGGCAGGTTGTCCTGGGCGGCAGGACTTTTCCGTTGAGCGACGCCGGATTGGCCTTCACGCTCTCGAAGCCGTCCTGGATGGCTGGCGGGGAGATGGGGCTGAACGAGAAGGGCGTCGCCATCGGCAACGAGGCTGTCTTCTCGCGTTATAAGCCGGCTAAAGACGGCGTTCTGGGCATGGATATCCTGAGGGCGGCCCTGGGCTCCTCGGCGACGGCCAAGGAAGCCGTGGATTTCATCTGCGCCTTCGTCGAAAAGTACGAGCAGGGCGGCAACGGCGCCCTCAAGGGCTCCCTTTATTACGACAACAGTTTCATAATCGCTGATTCTTCCGCCGCCTATATCCTCGAGACGGCGGGGCACCGCTGGGCTTGGCGCTCCATCCCCCACCGCGACGCCATTTCCAACGCCTACTGCATCGAGGAGGACTTCAAGCGTCTCGATGTCGCCACGCGCAAGGCCATTTCGCCCGTCAACGAGAGGGCGGCCTGTTCCGACGAGGCCGATCCCGGCCGCAAGGGCGAAAAGGAATCCTTCAAGGCCTATGTCGAGAATCGTTTCTACCTGCGTTTCACGAGGGGCGAGCGGCGTCGCGCCCTTTCCCTTTCCCTGCTCGGGGCCTTCGGGGTGAAGCTCGCGCAGGCGGCTGCGCCGGGGGCTCCGACGGCGGCCGCTCCTGGGGCGCCAGCTGAGCCCCCGGCGCCCGCCGGTCTCGATTTCTTCAATATGCTGCGCTCCCACGGACCCTTTGATCCGGCCCATCCTTTGGCGAGGCACATGGAGAGTCTCTGCGTCCACTCAGGCGGCTTTCCGGCTTCCGCCACGACAGCGTCCATGGTGGTCGAATACAGGAGCCCCGAGGCCGCTGTTCTATGGTTCACGGGCACTTCCTACCCCTGCGTTTCTCTCTACAAGCCACTTCTGCTCGTCAAGGGCGAGTTCATCCCCCTCTGGGCCGGCTACGATTACGCCGAGGGTTCGGCGAAGGCCGAGGCTTACTGGCGGCGATGGAAAGCTTGGCTCGCGAAATCGCGCAACTTTTTGCGATCAGGAGATCCCGCTTTCGTGAAGGGGCGGAACCAGGCTCAGGAATCCCTCGCGATGATAGCGCACAAGGCGTTGGACGACATGGCCGCCACGGGGGATCTCTCGTCGCTGCCGGTGCTGAGGCAGGAAGCGGGCGCGGTGATCGCCGGCTGGGAGAAAGACAGCGGATTCTGATGTTTCGGAGTGGTTGAATGAGGCGATATGGGAGATTCCCCGTCCTCCTCGTGTTTCTGGCGCTCGGGGCGGCCGCTGTCCTCGCGGGTTCCTTTTTCGCGTGGAAAGCCGTGCTCGACGCGAAGCCCACTGTTTTGGAACGTTGGGCGCTTTATGTCGAGAATCTCGAGCCCGGGCAGAAGCTCGTCGTCCTTTCTTCAAGACAACGTTATGTGGCATCGAAGGAGTTCGCCGCCAAGGTGCTGGCTATCGTTCGCGTAAAGGCGAGCGTCGAGCTGTCGGCCTGGGCCGACGTCTTCTATTTCGTCGACGCCTCTGATCCTTCGCTGTGGACGATTGCCTGGAACCAGAAAACGCGAGCCCTGTCTATTTCAGCGCCCGAGCCTGGCTGTCTGCCGCCCGCCGTGCGCACCGACACCATTGAAATAAGCGCCAAGGGCGCCAACCTCGTCACAAACACCGTTTTCAAGCTTAAGGAAGAGGCCGCCAGGATGAAGGACGAACTGTCGGCCGATCTCGCGCTTCGGGCTCGCGCCACGCTTTCCGACGCGACGGTCCGCGCCGGAATACGCGAAGGCCTCGCTGGCATTGGCCGTTCCTTCTGCGTCGCCGCCCTCGGGACGGAACCGCGCGAGGTCTTCGTCAAGCTGCCGGGGGATTGAGGCCGAAGCGGCGGCGGCCAAGGCGGCGACGCCGCTGCCGCGCGTTGGGCGATTTACTGCAGTATCGGTTTCATGGCCTCGTCGATCCTCGAGAGGATGGCGGGCGTGAGCTTGGGCAGGACTTCGAGGGCGCCCAGGTTTTCGATGAGCTGCTCGCGCTTCGAGGCGCCGGTGATCACCGAGGAGACGTTGGGGTTGCGGGCGACCCAGGCTATGCCCATCTGGCTCATGGAGCAGCCGAGTTCGGCGGCTATGGGTTCGAGCTTGGCCACGCAGGCGATGAATTTGTCGTTCATGTAGCGGCCGCTCAGCCAGTCGTAGCCGGGTAGGGAGAAACGCGAGCCCTCCGGGATGCCGTTCTTGTATTTGCCGGTGAGGAAGCCCGCCGCGAGGGGGCTGAAGGTGGTGAGGCCGAGGCCTATGCCCTCGTAGAGGCGCGCGAATTCCTTTTCCACCTTGGCGCGGGTGATCATGTTATAGCTGGGCTGTTCCATTTGCGGCCTGTGGAGGTTGCGTCTGTCGGCGATCTGCCAGGCTTCGCGTATCTGCTCCGCCGACCATTCGCTCGTGCCCCAGTAGAAGGCCTTGCCTGCCGAAACGATGTCGCTCATCGCGCGGACTGTTTCTTCCATGGGGGTTTCGGAGTCCGGCCTGTGGCAGTAGACGAAGTCGACATGGTCCATGCCGAGGCGATCGAGGGAGCCGTCCATCGCCTCGAGAAGGTATTTGCGGTTGAGGGTGTTCTTCTCGTTCGGTCCTTCGTTGAGGCCCCAATACAGTTTGGTGGAGACGAGGTAGGAGCCGCGGCGCAGGCCCAGCTTGCGGAAGGCGGCGCCCATGATGGTCTCCGACTGACCCTTCGCGTAGACTTCAGCGTTGTCGAAGAAATTGATGCCGTTGTCGTAGGCCAGCTTGAGCATGTCGGCCGCGGCGTCGATGTCCACCTGGGTGCCGTAGGTTATCCATGAGCCGAGCGAAAGCAGCGATACCTTTATGCCGGCCGAGCCGAGCCTTCTGTAGAACATATTCATCCTCCTCGAATTGTTTGGGCGATTATATCTTGAATGTACTATACAGGCAGGGTGACCGCCTAGCGAAACCGCGTCTGGAAGCGGCTGACTGGCTCATTGGCGCGGCGCTTACCGGAAGGCGCGCGCGAGTTCGAGGATGCGCCGCTTGTCGCTTCGGTAGTCGAAGGGCTTTAGGCCGGGGCCGAAGTGGTTACGGGCCACCACAGCGACGATGTTTTCGCGCGGGAGGAGGGCGCAGAGGCTGTATGAGGCGCCTGAGGCCACGCGGCCGCCCAGGTCGTCGAAAAGCCACCAGAGGAGGCCGTAGTCGCTTCCGTCCGAGGTTCGGGTGGAGTAACGGCTCCAGATTTCGTCCCTGAGAGCGGCGTCGCACCAGGGCTTGCCCGAGGCGTCCCTGAGGCTGAGCCAGGCTTCCCCGAAGGCGAGGAGGTCGCGGGCCGTTCCGTAGAGGCCCAGGCCGCAGCGCTGCCGCGGCTGGGAAGCCACCACTTCCCCCTCGAGGCAGGGCAGCGCCGCGGCTCCCTTGCCCTCGCGAAGATCTCCTTCATGCAGAAAGCGTACGCTGCCCAACCCGAAAGGCTCGAGCACTTCCTCGCGAAGGAGCTCGCCGTAGTCTGAGCCCGTCAGGGCTTCGATAAAGCGCTCCAGGACATGCATGCCAAGCGAGGAATACTCGAAAACCGAGCCGGGCTCGGTCGCGATGAGGATAGCGGAGAGGTCGGGCGTCGGTCCCAGGGTCACGCCGTCCTCGATCCTGCCTGGGATGGCGCAGCCTGATGTGTGGCTCATGAGATGGCTCAGGGTCACCTTCCTGCGGTCGAAGGGCCCAGGTCCGCGTTCCGCGAACTCGGGCATGGCGCGCGAGAGCGCCATGTCGAGGCCGAGGGCGCCCCGCATAGCGAGGCGCGCCACGAGGGCCGCGGCGAAGGATTTCGATATGGACCAGAAGGGCCAGAGCGAATCGGCGTCGACAGGCGCCGCCGACTGGGGCCGCTGTCCCCTATCGTAGCGCTCCACGAGCCTTTCGCCGGCCCTGGATAAAAGGATGGCGGAGGAAGAGGGCGCGAGGATTTCCAGGGTGCCGGCGACATAGCCAGCGAGTGCGGCTTCGGCGTTTTTCAATTTTTCAGGCCCGAGGTGGCGATGCCCTCCACGAAGTACTTCTGCGCCGCGAAGAAGATGAGGACGGAGGGCAGGATGGCCACCACTGACATGGCGGCGATCTGGTTCCAGGGCGGAATGCCCATCGCGTCGATCGAGAGCCTGAGGCCGAGGGTCACGGGGTACTTGTCCACGCTTGAAATATAGATGAGGGATTGGAAGAAGTCATCCCAGGTCCAGATGAACTGGAAAATGGCGGCCGAGAAGATGGCCGGCTTCAACAGGGGAATGAGGATGGACCAGAGAATCCTGAAGGAACCGCAGCCGTCGAGATAGGCCGATTCGTCAAGGGAGCGCGGAATGCCGTGGAAAAACTGCACGAACATGAAGATGAAGAAGGGGACGCCCGCCGCGGCCGTCAGCCAGAAAGGCAGGTAGGAATCCAGCATGCCCATGTTGCGGAAAATGAGGTAGCGGGGGATGAGGAGGACGGTGTTGGGCAGAAGGATGGTGCCGATCATAATCGCGAAAAGGGGCTTGCGCAGCTTAAAGCTGAAGCGCGAGAAGCCGTAGGCCACGAGGACGCCCGAGATGATGGTGAGGATGACGGTCGGCAGGGTCAGGGTTATGGAGTTCCAGATGAAGACCGAGAACTTCGGCCTGCCCTCGCCCTTCCATCCTTCGATGAAGCCGTCGAGCCTGAAGCTGGAAGGCCAGAGCCTGTCGCTCGTCAGGATTTCCTGGGTGTCCTTGAAGGCCGAGAACACGAGCCAGATGAGGGGGTAGATCATGACGAAGGCGAAGAGGCTGAGGCCGATATAGGTCAGCAGGTTGTTTTTTCTTTTCACGCTCAGCTCTCCGTATCCATGTAGTGCATCCAGCTCGAGGAGGACTTGAAGAGGAAACCGGTGACCACCATGAGGATCATGAAGAGCACCCAGGAAAGCGCCGAGGCGTAACCCATCTTGAAGTACTTGAAGGCGTTGTCGTAGAGGAGGATGGCGTAGAGGTAGGTCGAGTGGAGAGGCCCGCCCGAGGTGATGACGAAGGCCGTCGTGAAGCTCTGGAAGGCGTTGACCGTCTGCATCACGAGATTGAAGAAGACGATGGGCGTTATGAGAGGCAGGGTGATGCTGCGGAATATGCGCAGCTTGCCGGCCCCGTCGATTCGGGCCGCCTCGTAGAGGTATTCGGGCACCTGCTTGAGGGCCGCGAGGAAGAGGACCATCGAGGAGCCGAACTGCCAGACCTGGAGGAGGCTTATCGTGATGAGGGAAAAGCGCTGGTCGCCCAGCCAGTCGGGCCCCATGATTCCCACCGTGGCGAGAAGGCGGTTGATGAAGCCGTCGCCCTGGAAGAGCATGCGCCAGAGGATGGAGAGGGCGACGCTGCCGCCGAAGATGGACGGCATATAGTAAATGGTTCGGTAAAGGCCGATTCCCTTGATGTTCTTGTTCAGGATGATGGCGACGAGAAGGGCGAAGGCGAGCTTGAGTGGCACGGAGATGAAGACGTACTTCGTGGTGACCCAGAGGGATTTGGGGAAGAGGTCGTCTTCGGTGAACATCTTGACGTAGTTGGCGAGGCCCACGAACGTGGGCGGCCTCAGCACGGAGTAGTCCGTGAAGGAAAAGACGAAGGTAGAGACGAAGGGGACGAGGGTGAGGCAGAAAAAACCTATGAGCCAGGGCGCGATATAGAGATAGGCCACCCGGTTGTGCTTGGTCAGGGAACTCATGAATCCTCCGGCGAAGGCGGCCGCCCCGATTCTGGTGGATCAGTCGGGCGGCCGCCTTCGCGCCATCTAAGAAAAGCGCTGTCGCTTATTTGAAGTTCTTCAGGACCTTGGAAGCCTTGGTGTAGAATTCCTTGGCCGCGGCGTCGGCGCTCACGTTTCCTTTCAGGCCGACCTGCTGGAGGGCGGTGTGGAGGAGGTCGCGCACTTCCACGGGGTCGAAGTAGGAGAATTTGCCCGTGTCGGTGTCGTCGATGAGTTTCATGGCTATCTTCGTGACGTTGTCGATCATGCCGTTCTTGACGAGGACGTCGTATGCCTGCTTGTTCGTCGGAACGCCGCGCTCCAGGGCCATGAGCTTGGCGCCTTCGGGGTCGGTGTTGAGAAAGTTGGCGAGCTTGACGACGGCGTCCATGTCCTTCGTCTTGGCGTTGACGCAGAACATCAGGTTCGGGCCGATCTCGACGCCGGTGAGCTTGGCGCCCGCGATGACGGGATAGCGGGTGAAGCCGACCTCATACTTGTATTTGAGGTGTTGGGTGATCTGGGTGACGGGGGTCTCGCTGAAGAGGACCTTGCCGTTGAGCCAGTCGGGGTCTGACCAGGAGGCTTTCAGGAGAACGGTTTTCTCGAGGGTCTGGAAGGTGCCGTCGGCGAACCATCCTTTGAACATTTCGAGACCTTCGGCGAAGTCTTTCTCGGTGAAGCCGAATTCGGCGCCGGCTGAGATGTAGGGCTTGCCCGTCTTCTGCACGAGCCAGGAGATGAGGGGGTAGCCGTACTGGTCCATGGTTCCCGAGTAGCCTATGACGCTGGGATCCTTGGCTCTGGCTTCCTTGATGGTCTTGGCGAAGGTTTCCCAGGTCAGGTAGCCGTCGATTTTTATGCCGAGCTTGTCGGCCAGGGTCTTGTTGTAGACGAGGATGCGGCCGTTGGCGCCGAGGGGGAGACCTATGGTCTTCCCGACGAGGGTGGAGTAGTCGAAGGAGGTCTGTGTCCAGCCGCCGATGTCGAGGCCGGGGACTTTCTTGATATCGGCGAACATTTCGGGGTTTTTCTGGAAGTCGCCGAACCAGGCTATGGCGAACTGGAAGATGTCCGGGCCTGTGCCCGCGGCGAGCTGGGTGATGAGCTTGTCGTAGTAGCCTTCCCAACCCTGGTATTCGGTCTTGACCGTGATGTTGGGGTACTTCTTCATGAAGGCTTCGGCCGCGGCGACGGTGGCCTTGTGTCGGGTTTCGCCGCCCCACCACGCCATGCGGATGGTTGTCTGCTTCTGGGCGAAAGCCCCGCCGACGGCGAAACAAAGCATCGCGATCGCCACGATCTTGGCGAATGTGGATCTGCCGGTCGAACTTTTATTGAACATGGATCCTCCTTGTGCTCCCCGGATAGGGAAGTTCCCTTCGATGGTAGAGCCGTATTTTCATACGCGATAGGGATTATCTGCTATGAATTGGGGTGCCCAAACCACGAATTTCCGCGAAAGGTAGCGCGAACAACGATAAGGGTGCTCAATCAACGATTGGCGGCGCCGCTGGTATCAGGGGAAAAGTGACGTTGACCGACGTGCCTCGGCCGTTGGCGCTTTCTATGTCGATGCCGTACTGGCTTCCGAAGATGAGCCCTATGTGCCGGTTCGTGTTGTGGAGGCCGATGTGGTCGCCCGACTGAGTTTCCGCCTTCAGCATGGCGCGGACTTCTGAAAGGCGCGCCTCGTCCATGCCCTCGCCAGAGTCTTCCACCCGGACGAGGAGGAGGCCTCCCTTCCTGTCCACGGTGGCCCTAATGCGGATCAGGCCCTGTCCTTCCTTGTTTCGTATTCCATGGTAGATGGCGTTCTCGAGGAGGGGCTGGAGGAAAAACTTGACGACCTTGCGGCCGAGGGCTTCCTCCTCGATTTCCCACTGCGCCTGGAATTTTTCGCTGTAGCGGAAGCGCTGGATGGAAAGGTAGCGCTTGGCCGCGGCTATTTCGTCGGCCAGGCTGACTTCCTCGCTTTCCTCGAGGGAGTATTTAAGGAGGACGGAGAGGTCCTGGATCATGGAGGAGGCAGGCGAGGGCCTGCCTTCGGTGCCGAAGACCATCCAGTAGAGGGATCCCAGGGTGTTGAAGAGAAAGTGGGGGTTCATCTGGGCGCGCAGGGCCTTGAGCTCGAGGACCTTGGCCTGGGCCTGGCGCTCGGAGAGTTGCAGGCCGGCATAGCGCTGGGTGAGGAAGCTGTGGATGAGGGTTTCCACCATGTAGTCGTATTCGTCGTGGAGGAGGGGCGGGTTTTCGGGGAGTTCCTCGCCCCGCTCGGCTTTTTTGAAGAGTTCGGTGACGGCTTCCACCCTACGCGCGTTCCTTCGGGCTATAGAGAGGGTCATGGCCGCGCCGATGAGGAGGGCGATGGCCAGCATCCAAAGGATGAGTTTCTTCAGGGTGACGGAAAAGCCTTCCAGGCTCGAGGCGGGGATTATGGAAACGACGCGCCAGCCGTAGCGGGAGGTGGCCGAGGAATAGGTATAGTAGGACGAGCCTTCGTAGGCCTGTTTGGCCAGGGTCTCCCTGTTTTCGCCGAGGATTTTCTTGCTGAGGGCGCTGAGTTCCCGCCTGTCGCCTGCCGAGAGGATGAGGCGGCCGTTCTGGTCGAGGAGGTAGACTTCCTGGCCTTCGAACTGGGAGGCCCGGGACATGAGTTCGTCGAAGTGGCTCTTCTCGATGTTCATCACGATGACGCCGGTTCGCCCGTGGCTGGCGGGGTAGAGGCGGCGGTAGACGGTGAAGAGGGGCAGGGGCGTCGTTTCGAAGCTGAAGTGGCGGACTTCCCTTGTCTCTGTCCACAGGAGCTGGTTTTCGGGGAAGGATTCGTAGGTTTTAACCCAGTCAGTGTCCATGAAGGTATCCATATGCATGATGCCGTCGGTCACGGAGAGGAGGCGCTCGGGGTAGCGGTCGAGGTAGAAGTAGATTGAGTCCACGTAGGGGCGGGCGTTGCTCTGGGCGCTCAATAGGTCGTTGAGGGTCTTGGCGAAGGTGACTTCCTCGACGCCGAGGGATTTGCCGCTCAGGAGGTCGTCGACGGTGGAGATTATCTTGGCATTGACGCTGAAGGTGAGGTTGAGGGCGTCCAGTTCGAACATGGTGACGTCGACCATGTCCTTCAGGTTGTCCAGCTGGCGGCTCGTGGCTGTGGCTGTTTCCCTGCTGATGAAGCTGTTGGCGAAGTAGATGGCCGCGAAGCCGAGCATGAGGAGTGGCAGGACGACGGGCAGGAGGGAGAGGAGGAGTTTCTTCAGGAAGGACAGGGCGGGTGAATCCCAGGCTGGCGCTTTTCTATTCATCGGAGGAATGCCGGTTATTGGAGGGCTGCCTGGCCGCGTAGCGGTAGGCCGTGGGCGAGCAGCCGAAGTAGAGCCTGAAGGCGCGGATGAAGCTTTTAGGGTTGGCGTAGCCGACGAGGGCGCTTATGGCGCCGACGCGGTTGGCGGGGTCGGCGAGGAGGCGTTCGGCCTCCTTCATCCGCGCGTCCAGGAGGAGTTCGGAGAAGGTCCTGCCCGTTTCCTGGTGCAGTTTCGCGCTCAGGTAGTTCGGGCTCATGTTCAGTTTTACGGCGATAGAGGAGAGGCAGATGTCGGCGAGGTCCTGCCGGAAGATCCGCAGGGTACGCTCGGCCAGGCTGGCCGGCTGGGCGGGGCTGTCGGGATGGGCGGTGGCGGCGCGTTCTTTCACTATTTTCGAAAAGACTTCGTTGAGTTCCTCGTAGCCCGCCGGCTTGACGATGTATTCCCTGGCGCCTAGTTCTATGGCTTTCTTGGCGTAGGCGAAGTCCTTGTAGGCGCTTATGAAGACGATGTCGCAGGGGTATCCGCGTTCCCGCACTTTTTCGGCGAAGGCGATGCCGTCCATTCGGGGCATCCTGATGTCGCAGAGGACGAGGTCGAATTTCGTCGTTTCCATCGCGGCGAGGGCTTCGAGGCCGTCCTGGCAGGTGGCCGCGACCTCTATGCCGAGGCTCGCCCAGGGAAAGTAGGCCGAGATTCCCGCCCTGATGGCGGCTTCGTCGTCGATGATCAGCAGGCGCAGCATGGCGGAATTGTACAATGAATATCGGGCTGGCACCATCGTCGTTTTGATGTATGATGAAAGACGCAAGGAGTCTGGCGATGATTCACGAGACGATCGATGTATGGGGCAGGGGCGAATACGGCGGCGACATGGGCGATGGTTTCGCTCCCGTCATCGATACCTATGTCCTGGACGGCAACAAAAAACGGGCGGCCGTCCTGATCTGTCCGGGCGGGGGATACGGTTTCCTCTCCCCGAGGGAATCCGAGCCGGTGGCCCTGCAGTTCAACGCGGCCGGCTATCACGCCTTCGTCCTGCATTACAGCGTCGCGCCCAGGCGCTACCCGCTCGCCCTTCTCGACGTTTCGAAGGCGCTCTGCATGCTCCGGAAGCGCGCGGACGCTTACATGATCCATCCCGGGCGTATCGCCCTCTGCGGTTTTTCGGCCGGCGCCCATCTCGCGGCGAGCCTGGGGGTCTACTGGGACAATCCTCTGTCGCTTAACGCTCCCGGCGGCACGGCGGCGCTGAAGGGGATCGAGCCGGGGCTGAACCGTCCCGACGCCCTCATCCTGGGCTATCCTGTCGTCAGCTCCGGTCCTTTCGCGCACAGGGGTTCCTTCGAGAATCTCCTCGGGCCTAAGGCCGATCCTCAGGCGCTCGAGGAGGTGTCGCTGGAGCTGCACGTGAACGAAAAGACGCCGCCCACCTTTCTCTGGCATACCTACGCTGACGAGGCCGTGCCGCTCGAAAACAGTCTTCTTTTCGCCGGCGCGCTGCGTAGCGCGGGCGTTCCCTTCGAGTACCATGTCTATCCCGAGGGGGTCCACGGGCTTTCGCTCGCCACCGAGGAGACGAGCGTCGAGGGCAAGGAGCCCGACCCTCATGTTTCGTCCTGGATGTATCTCTGCGTAGAGTGGCTGGGGGAGCTGTTCGAATAGCGGCGGGGCGGGGCCGGCGGCCCCGGCGGCGGATTTCCCTTGACCTGCGGCGCTTCATCGCCGCATTCTAGTCCCATGAGATTTTTTCACTTCTCCGATCTCCACCTCGGCAAGACGCTCCACGGCTACGATCTCCTCGACGATCAGGCATATATTCTCGATCAGGTGGTCGCGAAGATCGGGGAGTTGAAGCCCGAGGCTCTCCTCATAGCGGGCGATATCTACGACAGGGCGATTCCGCCCGTCGAGGCCATACATCTTTTCGACGCTTTTCTGGGCGCCGCCCGCAGGGCGGCGCCCGGTCTGCGCATCGTGGTGCTGTCGGGGAATCATGATTCGGCGGGGAGGCTTTCCTTCGGCGCCTCCCTCCTGGCCGATTCGGGGCTTTGCATCGCCACGCGGATGGAAGGCTCGCCGGCCTTCGTCGTCGGGGAAGGCGCGGAGCGCGTCGCTGTCTGGGCCCTGCCCTTCCTTACCCAGATGAGCGCGAATTGGGGGGAGCTGGCCGCTATCGGCGGCGCGGGCGGCACAGGTGACGGGGAAGCGCCCGTTTCGATTCGCTCCCAGCAGGAGCTGATGAGGCTGGCGATGGCCTCGATCCGTTCAAAATTGGAGCCTGGCGCGGCGAATGTCCTCGTGGCGCACTGTTTCGCCTCGGGCGCTCTCGCGGGCGACAGCGAGCTGGCTTTTTTGGGCGCGGCCGAGCAGGTCGACTGCGGTCTCTTCGAGGGTTTCGACTATGTCGCCCTGGGCCATCTCCATTCCGAGCAGAGTCCGGCGCCTCATGTCTGGTATTGCGGAGCGCCCCTCGCCTATTCGGTGGGGGAGGCAGGGAAGGTAAAGGGTTTTCTTTCGGTTGAGGTTCTCGCGGGCAAGGCGCCGCGCATCGAGTCGGTTCCCCTTCTGCCTAAGCGGCAGCTGCGCCGTCTTTCGGGCTTTTTCGACGAGCTTGTCGCGAATCCCCTGCCCGAGGCGGATCGGGACGACTATATCGAGGTGTATCTCTGCGACGAGGAGCCGGTGCTGAACGCGGGGGAGAGGCTGAAGGCGCTGTATCCGCGGCTCCTGGGCGCGCCGCAGCGGGCTTTCGAGCTGCGCTGGGGCGACGCTGGGGATGGCGATGCGGCTCTGGACGCGCTGCGGCGCGCGCGGGGCGGCCGCGGCGCTCCCGATCGTCTGGAAACCGCGAAGGATGATTTTCTCGCCTTTCACGCCGAGATGACGGGCGAGCCGCCGCCCGAGGGAATGGTCGCCCTCTTCGAGGCCATGGCCAGGGAGGCTTCCGATGCGTCCAATTAGGCTCGCCCTGGAAAACTTCGGTCCCTATCGCGATAGGGCCGAGATCGATTTTACCCAATTGGGGGAATTCTTTCTCATCTGCGGAAAGACGGGTTCGGGCAAGTCCACGCTTTTCGACGCCATCACCTACGCGCTGTTCGGTCAGGCGCCTGGGGCCCGGAAGGGTTTCGAGGCCGAGCTTGTGTCGGATTTCGCGAAGCTTGGCGACAAGCCGACGGTGGAGTTCGAGTTTTCGCTTTCCGGGACGGGCTACAGGGTTCTGCGCGTGGCGCCTTTTACGAGGCCCAAGCGCGGCGGCGGCCTGACGGAGGTGCCGCCCGCCGCGGCTTTCTTCGCGGCCGACGCCGCTTACCCAGGCGGCTGGCGCGTGCTGGCCGACGGGGTGAGGGACGCGAACGAGAAGATTTCCAAGCTCATCGGGCTTAGCGCCGACGAGTTTTCCAAGATAATCCTCCTTCCCCAGGGCGATTTCCAGAAGTTTCTGGAGATGGAGTCTACCGAGAGGAGTCAGGTGCTCGAAAAGCTTTTTCCCGTCGGGCTCCATGAGAGGATCACGGAGATAGCGAAGGCGAGGACGCAGGGCGCTCGGCTGGAGCTTTCGGTGCTGGACGCGGAGATTTCGCGTCTGGAGGCTGAGCTGGGGGAGGATCCCGACGCGAGGCTTGCCGCCCTGAGGGAGGAACTAGAGACGGTCCTGGGGCTGGAAGCCGGGGCTATGGGGGAAGCGGCCGCCCGCGAGCGGGCGCTGGAAAGGGAAAAGGAAAGGGCGGCGCGGGCGGCCAAGGCCCAGGATGCGGCCAAGGCTCTTGCGGCGCTGGAGGATAGGGGCGCGGCTGAGGATTCCCGGGCGGCGCGGCTGGGTCTTGCCAAGGCCGCGGCCTCGGCGGCTCCTTTTGCCCTTGCTTTTTCCAAGGCCAAGGCCGCGGCGCTCGACCTGTCGGGCCGCGTCGCCCTTCTTTCGGAGGAGCTGCGCGTTCTCGCGGCCGCCCATCCCGAGCTCGACGCCAGGCGCGCGAGGATAGGGGAATGCGCTTCCCTCATTCAGGCGAAGCGGCAGGAAGTCTTCGGCCTGGGGAAGGCCGTGGAAGTCTGGAAACGCCGCGCCGAGGCTCTCGAGGTTTGCGCCGGAGCCGAGAAGCTTTCCCTTGAACTGGATGGACGTTATGCGAGCGAAGTTGACGGAGTGGACGCGGTTAAGCGCGAAATCGAAGCGTTGAAGCCGAAGCCTGACGAGGAATCTCTTCTGCGCGCCGATCTGGAGCGTCGCCAGTCGCTGTCATCGGGTATTGCCGTTATCGCGGAACTGACTAAGCGTCGCACAACGTTATTCGCCGAATACGCCAAAGCGGAAAAATCGAAACGCGAATATGAAATCGCGCATCGCGAAACAGTCGCCGCCGGTGAAAAGGTTGCGGCGGACTTAGCAGCCTTGGAAGCTGCCGCCGCGCATTCCGAGGCCTTTCATCTGGCGGGGAGCCTGCTCCCCGGTGAACCCTGCCCCGTCTGCGGTTCCCGGGATCATCCTTCGCCCGCGGCGCTTAGCGCTGAAAGCGGCTCTCCTTCCTTCTCCGATATCGAGTCGGCGAGGGCGCGCGGGGCGCGGCTTTCCGCCGACTCGGCCGGTCTCGCGGCCAGCCTCGCCCACGCCGGCGAGAGGTTAGGCGAAATAGGCGCCGCGCTCGACGCCCTGGGCGCCGAGATGGGAGAGAGCGTCGAAGCCGTCGGCGCGGCGCTGTCTGAAGCGGGGATTATACCCGAAGAAATCAGCCGTGGAGACGGCGGAATCTCTTCCTGGGCCGCTCGCCTCGATGAAAAGGCCACGGCTTCCTTCGGCCTGAATCTCGCGCGCTTTTCGCGGGAGAATGCCGCGGCGCTCTCGGAGGGCAGACTGCTCGCTTCCCGCTTCGAGGCGCGCCGCCGCGAGGCCGCGGCCTCTGAGAAAATCCTCGCCCAAAGGGCGGAAGTTCTCGAGGCGCTTCGCGTTCAGGCAGAAAAGGCCAGGGCTGATCTCGCGGCCAAGAAGGCGCTGCTGCTGGAGGCTGAGCGGGAATCGGGGCGGGAAGATCCAACGCCCCGGCATGCCGCGGCGCTGAAGGCTCTCGAGGCGCTCGAAAATGAAAAAACGCGGCTTGAGGCCGAATGTTCGGCTTGGGAAGAAAACCTCGCCACGACGAAGGCGCGATCGGCGACGATAGAGCGCGAAAGGGACGCTTCGATCGCTTCGCTTTGGGCCGAGTTCTCCCGGCTCGCCGAGTCGCTGTCGCGGGAGGGTTTCCTTCAGGAGGATGAGAAGGCCGCGGCCCTGGCGCTCCCCTCTCGGGGAGCCTCGGCGCTGGAAGCGGTTTTGGGCGAAGGCTGCGGCGGCCTCGGTCAGGTCATCGCGCTCGTACAAGCCCGCTTGCTCCCTCCGGGAGTCCTCGCCGCCGAGGAGCGGGCAGTTTCCACTTACAGGGAGTCCCTGGCCGGCGCGCGAGCCCTGGCAACATCCCTCGAGGCTGATCTTCCCCTTCCCGGACGGGAGCTGCCCGACATGGCTTCTCTGGAGGCTGCCCTTCGCGAGGCGCAAGCGGCGCTGGACGCGGCGCGCGAGCGTTCCAATACCTGCCGCCTCTCCATCGGCCGCCTCGAGGAAACGCTCGCGCGCCGCTCCGCCCTCCTGCTGCAGCGGGATACCCTCGAAGCGGGCAACCGCGGCCTCTATCGCCTTTCGGAACTCCTGCGCGGCGAAATCCCGGGCAAGCGCCTCACCTTCAAGAATTTCGTGCTGGCGATGTATTTCCGCGAGGTGACGAGGCGCGCTTCGGTCCATCTTTCGCGGATGTCGGACGGCAGGTATTACCTCAAACCCGAGGAAGGCCCCGGCGTCGGCACAGACAACCCGGCCTCCAATCAGCCCGCCGCCCGCTCGTCGGGCCGCGGCAAGATCGGCCTCGGCCTTCGTGTCCTCGATTCCTGGACAGGCCTGGACCGCCCCACCACCACCCTCTCGGGCGGCGAGAAATTCCTCACCTCCATCAGTCTCGCCCTCGGTCTCGCGGACGCCATCCGCGACCAGAACGGCGGCGTATCCCTCGACGCTGTCTTCATCGACGAGGGGTTCGGCTCCCTCGACGACGAGACGCTCGACCGGGCCATTTCGGTGCTGGACAAGATCCGCGGCTCGAGGGTGATCGGCATCGTGTCCCATGTGGGTGCCTTGCGCTCGCGCATCCCCGCCTGCATCGTCGTCGAGAAGACTCCCGTCGGATCGCGTCTTTCGCAGTCCGCCCTGGCCCCCGACGAGGCCTAATAGTTATTCCGCCATATTCTCCGACCAGGCCTTTCGGAGGAGGATTCTCAGTTCCTCGTCGGTGAAGGCGCGCGGGCTCTGCGGCCTTCGCTTGTAGGTTTTCGCGTCGTCGAAGATGGCCTGAAGGATATCTTCCGAAACCCCCGCGCTGAAAAGGTTGGGCGGGATGCCTATTTCGGAGCCCAGTTCAGCCATGGCTCCCACGGCGTCGATCGCTGTGGCCGAGTGCCTTCCCGTCAGCGCCTTGCCGATGTTGGAAAGCCTTATGCTGGCGTCGGGAATGCATGCCTGCATGACGTAGGGGAGTATGATCGCGTTGGCCAGCCCGTGGGGCAGGCCTGCCAGTGCGCCGGCCGCGTGCGCGAAGCCGTGCACCATGCCCAGGCCGGCCTGGGACAGTGCCGCGCCGGCCATCGTCGAGGCGAGGGCCATGCCCGCCCTCGCGTCCAGATCGTCGCCATGTTTGTGCGCTCTTTTGAGGTTCTCCCCGATGAGCCGTATCGCTTCCAGGCAAAAAAGGTCGGCTATCGGCGTGTGCGATCTGCTCACGTAGGCTTCCACCGCGTGCGTAAGGGCGTCCATGCCCGTTGCCGCGGTGAGCTCGGGCGGCATGGTGACGTGCAGGAGGGGGTCGACGAGGGCGACGCGGGGGAAAAGGGACTGTCCCGCCGTTCCCTTCTTCACTTTTCTATCGCCCTCCCTATAGGTGAAGACGGCCGCGTTCGTCACTTCCGAGCCCGTGCCCGCCGTCGTGGGAATCGCCAGGAGGGGTGGGACGGGAGCGCCGAAAGCGAGCCCCGTGCCGACGAAATCCCTTATGGGTCTGCCTTCGCCGATCGACGCTCCTATGCCTTTCGCGCAGTCGAGGGGGCTGCCGCCGCCTAGCCCGATGATGGCGTCGCAGCCTTCGGCTTTATAGCGTGCCGCGCCCTCATCCACCATGGAGGTCGTGGGGTCTGACCCCGCTCCCGCATAATGGAAATAGACAATTCCGCCTTCTTCCAGGCTCAGTTTCAGGCTCGCCACGGCCTCCGAGGAAGCCGTTCTGCCGGGACCCGTGACGATGAGAACCTTGCGTGAACCCATCGCGGCGATTTCCTTGGCCGCCGTTCTGGCGACGCCGTTTCCGAAAACGAGTCTGGTCGGTGAATTAAAGGTGAACATGAATCGCTCCATGAAAATTATTGTTGCATTCCTGTTGTGGCAAGTATATAGTTTAACAAGTACAATTTTAACAGGAGGTACGAATGAAAAGGGGTCTATTTGTCCTTTTCGCGCTTCTTTCAGTAGTGGCGCTTGGTGCGCAGAGCTTCACCATCGTTAACGGAACCGAGCCTGTGTCTCTGGATCCCCATGCCGTTGAAGGCGTGCCCGAGCACAGAATCTATATGGCCCTCTTCGAGGGACTTACCATCGGAGATCCGAAAACGAATCGCGCCCTTCCCGGCCTTGCCGAGAGCTGGAGCTTCAGCAAGGATTACAAGACCATCACTTTCAAGCTTCGCAAGGCGACCTGGTCCGATGGCGTCGAAATCACCGCCGACACCGTAGTCAAGTCCTGGCTGCGCAAGATGGATCCCAAGAACGCTTTCCAGTACGCCGACCTTCCGGCCGCGTACATCGAGGGCGGCATGGACTACCTCTCCGGCAAGGCCGGTCCCGAGGCAGTGAAGATCCGCGCCGTGGACAAATCCACCTTTGAAGTCAAACTCGTCGGCCCCACCCCCTTCTTCCCCGACATGGTCGTGCACTATGCGTTCGCGATCGTCCCGATGCACGCCATCGAGAAATTCGGCAATGAGTGGGTCAAGCCGCAGAACTGGGTATCCAACGGTCCCTTCGTTCTCAAGGAACAGAAGCCCCAGGAAAGAGTCGTTGTCGTAAAGAACAACAAATACTGGGATGCCAAGAACGTCGGTCTCAAGCAAGTCACCTTCCTCGCCAATGACGATGTCAACGTCGGCTACAACCTCTACAAGAGCGGCGCGGCTGACTGGATCGACACCGTTCCTCTCGAACTCATGGATCAGATCAAGCTCGACAAGAACTTCCATGTGGCCCCCGAGTATGGCACCTACTATTACATCATCAACGTAACCCGCAAGCCCCTCGACGACGTTCGCGTCCGCAAGGCTCTCGCGATGGCCTTCGACAAGAAAGCCCTCGTCGAGCAGGTCACCAAGGGCGGCCAGATTCCGGCCGACTCCTTCGTCCCGCCCTCGACCGGCTACACCCCCGCCAAGGGATTCGCCTTCGATCCCGAAGCCGCGCGCAAGCTTCTCGCCGACGCCGGCTATCCGGGCGGCAAGGGTTTTCCCTCCTTCTCCATTCTCTACAACACCAGCGCCAGCCATAAAAAGATCGCCGAATTCGTCCAGGCCCAGTGGAAGACCAATCTCGGCATCGATGTCAACCTCGTGAACCAGGAGTGGGGTACCTACCTCGACACCAGGTCCCAGTCCCACAACTTCGACATGGCCCGTGCCGGCTGGATCGCCGACTATCTGGATCCCTCGACCTTCAGCGATATGTGGGTCACCGGCGGAACCCAGAACGATGGTCTGTATTCCAACAAGCGATACGACGAACTCATCAACAAAGCCCGCGTCACCTCCGGTGCCGAGCGAATGAAAGCCCTCGGCGACGCCGAAAAGGTTCTCATCGATGAGGACATGGCCATTCTTCCCTTCTATTTCTATGTCACCCAGAACATGGTCGACCTCTCCAAGTGGGACGGCTGGTATCCGAACCCGATGAACCAGCACCCCTGGAAATTCATCCGCCCCAAGAAATAAGCGCGGACTGAATCATGCGTCCAAGGCCGGGGTTTTCCCCGGCCTTTTTTTGTCCGCCGCCTTTCCCGTGAAATATGGCCCTAGCACGTTTCAGGGTTTCGGGCTATAATTGATTCCCTTGAGACTACTAAAGTTCTCAGCTCATCCTATAATCCTTGTCACGCGAATCTGTCACGTTTGTTGTTTTTACGGGGTAGTTGCGCGCTTGGCAGATAAAAAAAGGAGTGATCCCGGATGGCACGTTATTTCATTCGGAGAGTGTTGAGCCTGATTCCCACGCTGCTCATCATCATAACCTTGAGCTTCTTCATGATCAGGCTTGCTCCCGGCGGCCCGTTTTCGCGGGAAAAGGATGTTCCGGAGATAATCCTCCAGAATCTCCTGAAGCGTTACCATATGGACGAGTCTCTCGGCAGACAATATCTGCGCTACTTGGGCGATATTCTCCGCTGGGATCTGGGTCCTTCTTTCCGATACAGGGATATCACGGTCAACGAGATGATCGACCAGGGCTTGCCCGTGTCGATGGCCCTCGGCGTCACCGCCCTCGTCATGTCCGTCTTCTCGGGCGTGGCCGTCGGCATCATATCGGCGCTCAGGCAGAACAAGTGGCCCGATTATGTCGCGGTGTCGATCGCCGTGGTGGGCATTTCGGTGCCGCTCTTCGTCATGGGTCCTGTTCTGCAGCTCTTCGTCGGCATGAGGTGGAAGATCTTGCCTATGGGGCAATGGGTGTCGGTTCATGGATGGAAGGCGATCATCCTGCCGGCCCTTACCCTGTCCTTCCCCTACTTCGCCTATATCGCCAGGCTTTCCCGCGCGAGCATTCTCGAGGTGCTCCGTTCCGACTACATCAGGACGGCGCGCGCCAAGGGGCTTAAGGAATCGGTCGTCGTGTGGAAGCACGTGCTGAAAGGCGCCCTTCTTCCCGTCGTCACCTACCTCGGCCCGGCTTTTTCCGGCATCGTCGTAGGTTCCGTCGTGGTCGAATCGGTCTTCCTCGTGCCCGGCATCGGAAGGCCCTTCGTCCAGTCCGCCATCAACCGCGATTACACCTTGATCATGGGAGAGGTCGTCGTCTATTCGATCGTCCTCATCATGGCCAACCTCATCGTGGACATCATCTACGGATTCCTCGATCCGCGCATTTCTTACAAGTAGGAGTCAGGAATGAGTGACAACAAGAAAGAAACGCAGGCGGTCAACGAGTTCAATCAGGTGATGAAGCCGGTCTCCCTCTGGGCAGATGCCTGGAAGAGGCTGCGCAAAAACAGGATGGCTCTCGTCAGCCTCTATATCGTCTCCTTCTATATTATCATAACCCTTGCCGCCCCCCTTCTCTCGTCGATGGGCGTCATCCACGACTACAAAGAGCAGATCCTCTCCAACGCTTCCCTGGCGCCTTCGTTCAAGCCGGCAGGCGCCCTCGTCGTGGCGAAACTGGAGAAGAGGATCATCGACCTCGAGGAAACGATCAAGTCGCACCAGGCGCTCGAGGCGGAGACGGGCTATAATCCCTCATCGGGCTTCAACTTCGGCCCGACCGCGGAGGTGGTTCCCACCGAGGGCGAAGTCGATCCGAACCAGAGTTTTTCGCTCAACTTCGGCGGCACCGGCACCGACACCACGGCTTCGGCCGATCCTCTTGCCCGTGAGCTTGAATTCCAGAAGACGGAACTCGAGCGGGTCAAGGCGGAGATGGAGACCAATCCCTCGGCCAAAAAGGTGTACATTCTCGGCACCGACGATCTCGGACGCGACATGTTCTCCCGCATCATCTACGGCGGAAGGATTTCCCTCGCCATCGGCATCGTGGGCACCATTACCGCCGCTCTGGTGGGCATCATCTTCGGCGCGGTTTCAGGCTACATCGGCGGCTGGCTCGACAATCTCATGATGCGCTTCGTCGATATAATGTACGGCCTGCCCTATATGCTCATGGTCATCATCATCATGGCGATGATCGGCGAGAAGGCGAGGGGGAGTTTCGTCATCCTCTTTATAGCCATAGCCCTGGTGTCCTGGCTTACGATAGCGCGCGTCGTGCGCGGCCAGATCATCAGCCTGAAAAACTCTGAGTTCGTCGAGGCGGCCAGATCCATGGGCGCGAGCGTGCCGAGGATCATCTTCCGTCACCTGCTTCCGAACACCCTGGGCGTCATCGTGGTATTTTCCACCCTGCTGATGCCCAGCTTCATCATGAACGAATCTTTCCTCTCCTTCCTTGGCCTCGGCGTTTCGGCGCCCGACGCGTCCTGGGGAACCCTGGTTTCCGAGGGCGTCAAAGCGATGGAGTATTCGACCTGGCAGCTCCTGGGCCCGGCGATTGCCATGACTATCTTCCTGTTCTCTATGAACTTCCTGGGAGACGGTCTGCGCGACGCGCTGGATCCGCAGAGCAAAAACCGAACCTGAGCAAGGAGCCGCAAGCATGACAGAAGAAGTCATTCTGCAGGTCAAGGACCTGAAGACATATTTCCACGTTGACGAGGGGATCGTGAAAGCCGTCGATGGCGTGAGTTTCGACCTGCACAAGGGCGAGACGCTCGGCATCGTGGGGGAGTCCGGTTCCGGCAAGAGCGTCACCAATCTCTCCATAATCAACCTCATCCCGAACCCGCCCGGAAAAATCGCCGGAGGCCAGGTGCTTTTCCACGAAAAGGATATTCTCAAAATGTCCGCGAACGAGATCCGCCAGATCCGCGGAAACAAGATTTCGATGATTTTCCAGGATCCGATGACCTCGCTCAATCCCTTCCTCAAGGTATCCACCCAGATGATTGAGACCATCGTCCTCCATCAGGGGCTGGACAAGAAGGCGGCCAAGGCAAAGGCCATCGAGATGCTCAAGCTGGCCGGGATTCCCGCGCCCGAGAAGCGCATCGACCAGTATCCGCACCAGTTCTCCGGCGGCATGCGCCAGCGCGTCATGATCGCCATGGGGCTTTCCTGCAATCCCGAGATTCTCATCGCGGACGAGCCGACGAGCGCCCTCGACGTCACGATCCAGGCGCAGATTCTCGAGCTGATGAAGGATCTCACCAAGAAGCTAGGAACGGCCGTCATCCTGATCACTCACTCCTTGGGCGTCGTGGCCGGCATGTGCAACACCATCTGCGTCATGTACGCGGGCAGGGTAGTGGAGCGCGGACAGACCGAGGATATTTTCGGGGAGCCCAAGCATCCCTATACCCAGGGCCTCATTCACTCGGTGCCCCGGCTGGACAGGGAGAATTCCGAGCGTCTGTTCTCCATCCAGGGTCAGCCGCCTAACGTCATAGACCTTCCGGACTGCTGTCCTTTCTATCCGCGCTGCGAAAAGGCGATGGATATCTGCAAGAAGAAATATCCCACCGTCGTGCATTCGGAAAATGGCCGCGCCGTGTCGTGCTGGCTCTACGCGGAGGAAAAGAAATGAGCGAAAACGAAGTATTGCTGGACGTACGCAACCTTAAGATGCACTTTTCCCTGGGGAGGTCCCTCTTTTCCAAGGAAAAGGGCTATATCTACGCGGTGGACGGCATCAGTTTCCAGATAAAGCGGGGCGAAACCCTCGGTCTCGTGGGCGAATCGGGCTGCGGAAAGTCCACGACCGTCCGCGCCATAGCCCAGCTTTACAAGCCCACGGCCGGCGAGGTTTTCCTCAAGGGCAAGGATCTGATGAAGACCTCGGCGCACGATCTTCTTTCGGCGCGCAAGAACATGCAGATGGTTTTCCAGGATCCCTATGCCTCGCTCAATCCCCGCATGACGGCGGGCGAGATCATCTCCGAGCCCATGAAGATATTCCAGCAGCGCGGCCTGCTCGACATGAGCACCGAAGAGCGCAACGACAGGGTGGACAATCTCATGGAGCGCGTGGGGCTTTCGCGTTTCTTCAAGAACCGCTACCCGCACGAGTTTTCGGGCGGTCAGCGCCAGAGGATCGGGATCGCCCGCGCCCTCGCCCTCAAGCCCGAGCTCATGCTCTGCGACGAGCCGGTCTCGGCCCTCGACGTCTCCATCCAGTCCCAGATCCTCAATCTCTTCAAGGATCTGCAGAAGGAATTCGGACTCACCTATCTCTTCATCGCCCACGACCTCGCCGTCATCCAGTATATTTCCGACAGGGTGGCCGTCATGTACCTGGGCCTGATCGTGGAGATTTCGGGTTCGAAGGATCTGTATAAGAACCCCATGCATCCCTATACCCAGGCCCTGCTTTCGGCCGCGCCCATCCCCGACCCCAAGGTTGAGGCCAAGCGCCAGCGCATCATCCTCACGGGCGACGTGCCCTCCCCGGATAAGCAGCGTCCCGGCTGCTATTTCTACGACCGCTGCTGGAAGCGCATGGATATCTGCAAGAAATACAGGCCCGAGCTGAAGGAAACCGAAAGCGGCCACCAGGTGGCCTGCTTCCTCTACCACAAGCCGGAGTGAACGCGGCGCTGAGGCGCAAATGCTATAATGCGAGGGGGCTGCCCGCGGATCGGATCGATCCGCGGGCAGCCCCTTTTCAATGGATGTTGTTTTTAACGAAAGCGCCTGGCGCGGCTCAGCTTATGGCGCTCGGCGCGGCTCAGTTCTTATCGGAAAAATGGCTTTCGCAGGCTTCAGCGAGCGCTTCGCCCGCTTTCTTGAGCCTGCCTCCCCGTCGGGCTGGCAGGGTGTCCACGAGGTAGGTTTCGCCTGATTTCGTCCTCAAGAGGAGGTTGATGTAGGGTTTGCGCGCCCCCAGCTTGAGGAAGGCGCTCTTGCCGGCATCGTTCGTGTCCTTGCCGTTCATCATGGCGAAGGCTCTGTCCTTGTCGACCGATTCCTCGGCCGATCCGGGGACTGTGCCGCGGGCAAAGGCGCCCAGGGCGAATTCCTCGACATCGTCGAAGTTCACGACCAAGGCGCGGGCTATCGGCCAGATGCCGCCCAGGTGTCTGACGGTCTTGGCCTTCGGGTCGACGATCCAGACTTCCTCGTAGAACGCTCCGAGGACAAGGAGGACGAGGATGAGCCAGGCGATGAGGCCGGGCGTTCCTTCCGTGGTGAGCATGCCGCCGACGATGAGGGCGATCATGATGCCCGTCATTACGCGGTACCAAAGGGGAATGCCGTAGACCAGGCGGCCGTCGGCTGTCTTTTTCAGGCTTAGCGGGATTTCCATCGGAAAAGCATAACGGCGATGCGCTTTTGGCGCAAGCGGGCGGGGGGGGGCTGGCTCTGAAGGCCGCGGCGCCGGCCCTCCCGCCCAACGGCCTGATTGAAGCTTTTCCGGGCGAAAGGCTATACTCGGCGCGACCTTTAGTCTTTTCGAGGAAAGGAAAACCGGACGGAATGGACACGACCAGCTTTGGCGCCAGGGAGTTCTGCAGACTGACCGGCGTCACCGGCGAAACCCTGAGGCACTACGTGAGTCGCGGCATCATCGCTCCCGAAGGGGTGGCGCCGAACAATTACCGCAAATATTCGGCGGCCAACGCCGTGGACATGCTCCTGACGAGGATTTGCCGCGGACTCGAGCTGCCCATACCGGCCATCATAGACAAGGCCAACGCCGGCATCGAGGAACAGGCCGAACTCTACGCCGCGCACGAGACCGCTCTCGAGGCCGAGCTGGAGTCGCTCCGGCTCAAACTCGCCCGGGTGCGCCAGCAAAGGGAGATGCTCACTGCCATCTCCTCGCGCATGGGCCGGGTGGAGCTGCGCGGGGCGGAGGAAGTCTTCAATCTTTATCGCCTCATTCTTTTTGGCGAAGGCGGACAGCGAAGCCGCGTCGCCCTCCGCATCCTGGATCAGTGGATGACTCATCCCCAATACACCTGCGTCGCCCTCAACGTCCCCCGCGAGAGCCTTGTCGACCCCGCCGTGGACAGGCTTCCCGTGTCCATCGGCGTCGGCGTGCGCGAGGAATGGGCGAAGGCTTTCGATTTCGACCTCAGTCCCCCTGTTTCTTTTTTCGCGAAATCAAAAAACCTCTGCACCCTCGTGGCCACCTACGATCCTTTCTCGCTCAGGAAGAGCGACCTCAACGGCATCTTCGAGACAGCGGAATCGCTGGGCGTCGAGATCGCGAGCGATCTTACCGGTCTTCTCGCCACCTTCTGCGAAACCGAGAAGGGAAGGCTCTACTATATTTCTTTGGGTTTTTCGATAAAATAATATTTTATCGCTTGACCGCGTGGTTACCCCACACTTTACCATCCGACACTTGTACGGGTCCGAGCATCGAAGAGACCGGCCTTTTAGCGCGGCAACGCGTCCGGGAAGGCTCGTCTCGTTGCCGGATCACACGTACAAGGAGTTGGTATGAAGAAATTCATGAAAAGCGCCGCCCTCGCCCTCGTCTGCGTGTTGGCGGTCCTGTCCATCGTCGCCTGCGCGACCAAGCCCGAAACGGCCAAGGCGGCCGCTTTCAAGGCGGGGACCTACACGGCCGAGGCGAACGGCAAGAACGGCCCCGTGGCGGTGAAGGTTACCTTCTCGGCCGACGCGATCAAGAAGGTCGAGATCGTGAAGCATGGCGAGACGCCGGGAATCAGCGATACGGCCATCGCGCGGGTGCCCGAGGCCATCGTCAAGAGCCAGTCGCTCGCCATCGACGTCGTGTCGGGCGTCACGCTCACGAGCGATGCCATACTCGAAGCCGTGGCCGGCTGCGTGAAGCAGGCGGGCGGCTCGGTGGAAGCGCTTATGGGCAAACTGGCTGAGGTGAAGAAGGCCGCCGGCGCCGCCGTCGAGAAGTCGACGGAGGTGGTGATCATCGGCGGCGGCGGCGCCGGCCTCGCGGCCGCCGTATCAGCGGCGGAGAAGGGCGCCAAGGTCATCCTTATCGAAAAAGCCCCCGCCCTGGGCGGAAACACGATCAGGGCAGGCGGCGCCTACAACGCCGTGGATCCTTCGCGGCAGGACGCGGTCAAGATGACGGCGCCCCTTCTCGGCGACCTCAAGTCCTTCCTCGACATCGACGAAGCTTCGGTGGGCGAGTATGGTCCTACCCTCAGGATCCTCAAGGACCAGATCCGTACCTATGTCGCTTCGGGTTCCGACAAGCTCTTCGACTCTGTTGAGCTCCACATGATGCAGACCTATTTCGGCGGCAAGCGCGTCGATCTCAAGGGCAACGCCATACACGGCGACCTGGAGCTCGTGCGGACGCTGACGACGAACTCCCCCAAGGCCATGCAGTGGCTCGAGTCTCTCGGGCTCCCCTTCAAAAAAGAGATCAGCACCGTTCTCGGCGCCCTCTGGCCCCGAACCCACGGCAGCGCGAAACCCGTGGGCACCGGCTTCATCGGCACCCTCGCCGACAACGCGAAAAAGCTGGGCGTCGAGATCCTTCTCGAAACCAAGGCCGATGAGCTCATCATGGCCAAGGGCGTTGTCGTGGGCGTGAAGGCGACCAAGGTCGACGGCACGAAGGTCACGCTCAAGGCTTCCAAAGGCGTCGTCATGGCCACCGGCGGCTTCGGCGCCAATCCCGAGATGCGCGCCAAGTACAACACCTACTGGCCCGCGATGCCTCTCACCATGCCCACCACCAACGCCCCGACCACCACCGGCGACGGCATCGTCATGGGCGAGAAGGCCGGCGCCAGCCTCGTTGGTATGGGTTTCATCCAGCTCATGCCCTCCTCTCATCCTGTTTCGGGCTCTCTCGCGGGCGGCCTCTGGGGCAGCGCCGAGAGCCAGGTTTTCGTCAACAGCCAGGGCAAACGCTTCGTGAACGAGTACGCCGAGCGCGACGTTCTCGCCGCCGGGGCGCTCAAGCAGGACAAAGGTCTCTTCTACATCATCTGCGACCAGGTCACGGCGGGCAATCCTCAGCCGGGCGGCAAGAATGGCTGGGGCGACGACATCGATACCCTGATCAAGAACCATGACGTCTACAAGGCCGACACCCTCGCCGGTCTCGAGACGCAGCTTGGCATGGCCCCCGGCGCCCTCAGTTCCGAGATCGAGAAGTACAATAGCTACATCGAAAAGGGAGCCGATCCCGATTTCGGCAAGCGCAACTTCGGTCCCAAGCTCACGCAGGGGCCCTTCTACGCCACGCCGCGCTCGCCCTCGGTCCACCACACGATGGGCGGTCTGGCTATCGACACGCAGGCGCGCGTTCTCAACGCGGCCGGAAAGGCCATTCCCGGACTCTTCGCCGCCGGCGAAGTGACCGGTGGCATCCACGCGGGTAACCGCCTGGGCGGCAACGCCATCGCCGACATCATGGTCTTCGGAAGGATAGCGGGCGCGAGCGCCGCCGAGAAGAAGTAAAGATCTTTTTCCATTAAGCAAAGCTGCCGGCAGTTGAATCGCCGGGTTTTCCCAGGAAAAGGGGCTGGCCGGAATTCCGGCCAGCCTTCTTTTTTTGCGAAATACTGATTGACAGAAACATGGCCGATACGGCATTCTAGCCGCCAAGAGAAACCATGAAAGCGCACAGACTGTTCGTATGTTTCATGCGGAGCGGCCATCTCGGGCCGCAATCCGCCGGGCGCAAGGCGCGCGCTATCTCCC
>Ga0074195_1001086_pt1 | contig 42035 bp, 43 predicted proteins | sample EPASupsiteHSE623_FD_64525 | JGI IMG/M metagenome (GOLD analysis project Ga0074195, IMG submission 64525) | Bioremediated contaminated groundwater from EPA Superfund site, New Mexico - Sample HSE6-23 | ecosystem: Environmental > Aquatic > Deep subsurface > Groundwater > Contaminated ...
ATGAGATGATCGCGATTTACTCAAGGTGAAATGAATGGGAAATGGAATCTATGCCGCCAGGAAACTGGAGAGTGATAGGAAGACAATGAGGTGGAGCTATCCTAAATATATCCGCAGAATGTCCGGAAGCAAGTTGAAGGCTGATCCGTTAGGCGGAGCGCCCATGGGTCGCGGGATAGTTCTGGAGAAGGTAGGGATTGAGGCCAAGCAGCCCAACTCGGCCATCAGAAAGGCCGTGCGCATACAGCTCATCAAGAACGGTCGCCAGGTAACGGCCTTTTGTCCGGGCGACGGAGCCATCGGCTTCATCGATGAGCATGACGAGGTTATCGTCGACCGCATCGGTGGGCGTCAGGGACGCTCCATGGGTGATATCCCCGGTGTCAGGTTCAAGGTCATCGCCGTCAATAACGTGTCTCTGCTGGAGCTTGTCAGAGGAAGAAAGGAGAAGCCGGTTAGGTGATTTAAATGAAGGTATTCGGCAAATGGGATCCGGCTGAGGTCGAAGTAATGGACCTGAGCGTCAAGGGCTACATGAGTTTGGCCCCCAAAGCAGTCATGCACTCTGGCGGCAGACATGCCAAGCAGCAGTTCAAGAAGTCCGAGCAGCACATCGTCGAGCGTCTGGTTAACAAGATGATGCGAACGGAGAGGAATACGGGCAAGAAGCTCAAGGCCTACGGCATCGTCGAGGGCGCATTCGACATCATCGCCAAGAGGACCAAGGAGAATCCGCTCTCCGTTCTGGCCAAGGCCGTCGCCAATGCCGGACCTCGTGAAGAGGTCGTCCGTCTCAAGTACGGCGGCATAACTGTGCCCAAGGCCGTTGATACCGCCCCACAGAGGCGTGTGGACACGGCCCTCATGTTCATATCCAAGGGTGCTCGCGAGGCTTCCTTCAAGAAGGTCAAGTCGGCTGAGGTTGCCCTGGCGGATGAGATCATCGCTGCCGCCAATCGCGATGTCAAGAGCTACGCTATAAACCACAGGGACAGTGTGGAGCGCGTGGCCAAGGCTGCCAGATAAGTCGGTTGAGTTTCATTCAGGATAGGCGCGAGATTCGTGCGCCTATTCGAACCGCTTTTTTTCGTTGATCCCATTAGCACTTCCAGACTCTATTAAAACTCGTTTTATCATCGCCAGTGCCATCTGAAAGTCCGCCCCGCAAATCCAGCCAGCCGGGTGCGGCAATCATTTGGAACCTAAACTCCGCCCTTTTTAATAACCATATTCGCCTCGACCGGAATGCCAATCTCCATCTTTTCGAAGATCGTCCTCTGTTTTTTTGAGATCTCGGTCGGTCTCCATTTTCCGCCGACTTTAACCGCCCTGACCTTTGCCAATTCCACGAGTATTTCTTCGATAGAGTTTTTGTCTAGCAACTCGGCGTTCCTGGCCTTCGCAGCAGTACAGACCTCAGAATCAATGATATGAAGAAAATAACAGCAAGCCCTTAAGCGTCTCGACTTTCTGAATCCTCAGAGGCGTAACCTCAAGCTCATTCTTCAGGTCATCGAACTTCTTCTCGACCTCGTCTCGTTCTCGATAGAGCGAAAGCACTTCCTCCCAGCTCAGTTTTGTGGCCGAAATGAGAATGGTCTTTCCGAATCGGTTACTGCCTGCGATATGGCGTTGACTCTTCTTCGGAGGATGATTTTTTTGCCCTCCACAGTGCACTCGAAATATCTCTCAAAATAGCCCGCCGTTCGCTTGAATTGGTCAATGGGATTCTTAAACTCTTTTCCTTGAAGGCTGCACTCGATATCGATTCAGTCGGTTGTAGAATGAATTGGTCTCTGAGCCTTCACGCCTCTTATTAAAAAGGACATATCCGTAGGCGTTGACATTTCCAATCTGGACCTCGCTTTCCAAAACGTAGAATATATCTCCTCCCAACCTCTTTGCATTGGCCGGATTCTCGATCTCCTTGATTCTCGATCTCCTTGATTCTCGATCTCCTTGATTCTCGATCTCCTTGATTCTCGATCTCCTTGATTCTCGATCTCCTTGTTTGTCTCGCTGATCAAGCCCTTGCCGAAATTGACGGTAAATGGAAGCTGAAGAATGAAATCAATTCCCTCCGTGCTCATCTCGGTATATTGTTCTCGCTGTAGAACCCCCGATCCAATATGAAGAGGCTCTTTTTAATACCGAATGCCTTGATCTCGGCCACAAGGTTCTTCAAAGTCACAACATCGTTGATGCTTCCGGGAAACAGCTTAAAGTAAGAGGAATGTGCCTGTGCAGCGATAAGACCGGGCCGAGGTTGACTTGAGGCAGATCCAAACCATCGCGATTGTATCCATACTCCAGCCAATCGATGTTTCTGGATGCAGAGCCGAATACGAAAGCGAATTTGTCCGGGAGAGTGGACAAAATTGAATGATGAGCTGAGAGAAAAGATTCGCGAAGGGCAGGATGCTCTGCAGTCCATCCAGGCCGTGATGCCCTCCGGCGGATTGAGGCATCCGGAGCTGGTGGCCGAGGAGATGAACGAGCTGATATCTGAGGAATATGAGCCGTACTTCTTGGGAAATGCAGCCCTGCATCTTGCCAGCGTATGCCAGAGATGCGGCCGGTGCTGCCGGGAGGAGCCGACGGTCGCCGTCTCCTTCCAGGATTGCAGAAGGATTGCCAAGCAGCGGGGCATGAGCCTGAAGAGGTTCCTCAAAGAGTACACGCTGCCGCATTCGCTCCAGGGCGAAGCGGTGGGAAATGCCAGGATGATTCGCAAGGCGAAAAATGGGCCCTGCCCCTTTTACGATTCTCGTCTTCCGGGATGCTCCATCCAGCCGGTCAAACCCCAGGTATGCGCGGCAGCCCTCTATCTCTCCAAGATGAATCTCCTCCTCTGTGAGGAAAATCGCATTTTCAGCACTTTTTCCAATTGTCCTGCCGACGTCGAGCTCAGGGCCGGGATCAAAGATTTCGTCATAAAGCTGAGGGATGAGCCGGAGGCGGAGAAAATGCTCAGGGAGTTGCTCCAATCGTCGCCAAAGATGGACCTCTTCCGGCTTCTCTTGCGCTTGAAGGGTCTGGAGATTTACTTTGGAAAGGATACTGCATTGCCATTTGCCCTAAAGCTCGGTCTGAAGAGACTGCCTGAGGACGGTGAACTCAGGACTCTGGCGTTTCTTTATGCCGCTGATCTTTTGGAGACAGAGATTACTGGGCCCGATTCGCCCCGGCTGCCTGTCTGAGGATTTGATGACGAGAACGATCACCGATGGCCCCATCACTTCTTTTGAGCCACCACGATGATGGAGTACGAGCCGTCTGCATCTTCCACCGTGGGATAGGCGGCAACGTAGGCGAGCCAGCGCATCATCTCCTGAGTGTGCATGAGCGGCTCATCGGAGAGCTTGCGCATGATTCGCTTGGCATGAGTGAGTTGCTGCTCTCTTCTGAATAGTGCCCGGGACCTGGATTGACCCAGTCGATATATAACCTGAAAGCCGTGGCTTTGCAGCATCCGGCTCAGAGACGCAAAGCTGAACCACTGCTTGTGGGCCTTGTTTCTGGGAAGGCCGCAACTGTCGCCCACCTCCGATAGCACATTGGGAACCGAGCAGATTAAGAAACCATTCTTCTTCAGGACCAGAGAGAATTGGGACACGGCTCTGTTGGGATCGACCAGGTGCTCCAGCGTCTCAAAGCTGATCACGGCATCGATCGAGCATTCCCCCATCTCCGCAATCAAATCTTCGCGGTCGAGGTCCTTTTTGAGAAATCTTGTCCCCGGACTTCTGCATCTTTGCGATGCCTTTTCCATCAATTCCCGGCTGCTGTCAACGCCGATGACGTTCTCGGCCACGTCGCTGAGCACCTCGGTGCCGTAGCCCATGCCGCAGGATATGTCTGCCACCGATCGTGGCTGGTGCTGCATCAAGAAATCTGCAGCGAAGAGGTAGCGCCCCAGGTACTCGGCCTTTCTCCAGATATTTGCATCAGTGGCATCAAAGGGATCTATCTGGTCAAAACCCGAGCCGCCAAAGGCGTTAGAAGTTGACATTTGTTTGCTCAATTACAATCCGTGACCTTCGACCGCAGCCGTGCTCCTTTGGATTTTGCCGCCTCATCGGCTCGATCTTTTAAGTGCATGCCACATGCCGCAATCTATATCCTCGAAAGAAGCGATATGTCCTGATAAATGTTTCATTGGCAGCGTTTCAGCTGTTCGCAGAATGATTAGTGCCTAAAGGTGATGCGAAATCATGAAGATTATTGCAGTAAACGGTAGCCCGCATATGGATGGCGGAAACACCGCCCTGATCTTGAATCCCTTCCTGGAAGGCATGAAAGAGGCAGGCGCTGACGTGGAGCTCTTCTTTACCAGAAAGCTGAATATCGGGCCGTGCAATGGAGACATGAGCTGCTGGTACAAGAATCCCGGAGCCTGCGGCCAGAATGATGATATGCAGATGCTCTTGCCGAGGCTCGCCGCGGCAGATGTCATCGTCTGGGCCAGTCCGGTTTACTATGCCGGCATTACGGGTCCGCTCAAGAATCTCATGGACAGGCAGTTGCCCAATCACATGCTCGCAGAGATGGGGCCAAAGAAGCAGAAAATTGTCCTCGTATCCACCTGCGGGGCCTGGGAACTGTCCATGTTTGATCCGCTCCTGGTTCAGATGAACGCGCTTTATGCCAGGCCGGGGGGGAACTCCGAGTTTGCGGGAGCGCTGCTTCGTCCCATGGCGGAAGGCGTGAAGGAGATGATCAAAGCCGGTGAGACGGGACGGGTGGACGCAATAGTCCAGGCGGCAAAGGATGCCGGTCGCCAGCTTGTGAAAGAGGGCAAGATCTCAGAGGAGACGTTGGCGTTGGTCAGCAAGGAACTGATGCCGCGGGATGCTTATTACAAAGCAGCACAGGCGATGGCGGAACAGGCCAAGAAATCGATGAATAAATAGCTGAATAAATAGCAGATCAAAATCGAGTGGGTCTTGGGATTGAGCTTCAAAATCTCGATTCATAAATATTGAGATGATTCCCCAATCCCAAAGCTCTCCACGGCACCAAAATAAGCCATCCAACTATTGGGTGGTTTGCAGGTCCGTCTTGGTCCGGATTCAGGCAATATCAATCTGCGCTCTTTTCCTCTGTGGCCTTCCGCCCATGCGGCCCTTGAGGTCGTGGCGCAGCCCTTTGACCTCGGACACAATCTCTTTGCGGGCCGCATCGATCTTGTGGACGATCTTCTCTTGCGTGTCCACGATCAGGTCCAGCTTTGTAGCCACATTGTCCAGTTTTGAGTCGATGCTTCCGAGCTTTGCATCGACGCTGCATAGGCGGGAGTTGGTCTCCTTAAAGCCGTCCTTTACGACCACGATCAGCTCCTTCAGGAACACCGTGGCGGTATCGAGCCGGGAATCCGTTTCACTCTCGCCCGCTATCTTGTAGAAATCGTCCCAGGCTCCTTTGGGCTCCGAGTACTGCGCCCCAATATCATCAACCTTGATCAGGGGGTCTTCAATCCTGATGGCCCTGCAGAATCTCCCCAGGTCGGCTTCCTCGCCCTCGGCTACCACGAGGACTCTGCCGTCCGGCAGATTCTTTACGAATCCCTTGAGGTCCAGCGTCCTGGCCATGGTCACCACCCTGGACCGATAGCCAACATGCTGAACCCTTCCGCAAACGAGAGCTGTTAGTCGGCGCATCGCTTCAAAATTGACTTTCTTTGCATATAAGGTGTTCTGTGGCCACTCCCGCCGATGATTGACGGGGATTGGACCCGCATACTCCTAAAGGTTGTTCTCCTGTCATTCTTCAATCATTCTCTCATATCATTCCCAGATAAACCGGCAGCGCCGCCAGAATCGTCGGCACGCCCACCAGCGCCCAGACCATGCGGTTGCTGTCATAGATCTTCTTCCCGTCCAACGGCCCGAAGGGCAGCAGATTGAAAGCAGCCAGCGTCAGGTTGATGAAGAGAGCGAATCCGGAGGCCTGCTGCCAGAGAGAGTCCGCTGCTACGGCGCCGCCGACCAGCACCAGGAAGAAGGCGATTGCCAGGATGATGTTGGTCATAGGTCCTGCCAGAGAGATGAGGAGCTCTTCCCTCTTCTCCTGCTTCATCAGTTCCTCCTGGCCAAATGTGTCCAGGGAATAGAAATTCCGGGGTGCAGAGGTCCGGCTGATCATGACCGCTCCCGGCGCGGCGAAGATGAAGCCAACAAAGGCCATGGCAACGACGAGGATGAGGCCCATACGATTGGCTCTGTACTCCGCCCAATAGCCAAAGTGCATGGCTACGAATTTGTGGGCCAGCTCATGCAGCAGAAAACCTGTACCGACACCAAGCGCAGTGATGAGGATCGCCTCGGCTCCGGGCAGTCTTCGCTCGCCAAGAATGGAGAACGCGATGACCAGCGCCACAAGTGACAGGAATAGATCCGTCAGCTCGGCTGAGCTGACATGGCGTGCAATGCTCATGCTTCTGAGATCTCCGTATTGATTATTAGGTATATCTATTGCTTGGGCATTTTCCACGGGCTCGTGCGGGGGCGAGAGAGTGAAGCCAGACGAGATCTTCATAAGATGCCTGCATGAATCCTCATAAATTGTGTGAATAATTATCAATGCTACTCAAATAGCTTTATAATTCATTCATCCCCGTTGCATTTTAAGCCCGGAAGCGCGGGCGCATAAATCCCTCCAAACCGGAAGTCCGAACTGTCCAAGCCACCCAAAAGGACTTCCCTACATCCACCCCGGCACATCCGCCCACCATTCCAAAAAATCCTCCTCACAGCAGCAACGGTGTCGGGGAATGGATATTTTTAAAATCAGACCGCCAAAAAGTCTCAAAATTTTTCCGGTTCTCTAAGATCAAACGGAAATCTCTGCCAGAGTTGTGGGCGAGAACAGCGGCGGCGAAATAGTGATAATAATGATAGTGCGGATGATAGTGATGAGGATCGTGATTAGAATTAGCAACGAGATGGCTGAAGAGGAGCACCCAAGTTTTGTCTCAGGTCCTGACAGTCCTCATCAGCATTTCTTTGCCGGCATCATGCGTGCGCCTTATCCTGCGATATGACTCCGCTCTTGCGGTGCCTCATAGCGTGGCGCGGGCGTTTTCCAATCATCTCACCAGTCTTTACCCACTCGCCCGTCTCGTCGTCCTTCTCATACTGTTCTTTCACGGCCGACCAGGCTGCTTCGTGAGATGCCTTCTCGCGCGCTGCATCATCTGTAACATCATAGTCCTCCCAGAAGCTGTTGAAGGCTTTCATGTAAAGGGCTTTGGCTCGGCTGGGCAGATTTCGCACGCTTTTGGGCAGCTCGCTTATGCTTTCGTATGGCATCAAATACACCTCCTGTCTCTTTTTGAGCTACATGATAACCTATTTACTATGAAGATCATGGTTAAAAGGTTTTGGGGTATTCCTGATTGGTACGGCAGGAATGTACAATTTTGTCCTTCCATGAAATAATTGATGAAGAATGTCACCGACTCCAATATGGGCGCCACCATGTGATTAGCATCGAGAAATCACCAAAAATTGAAAAATTAACAAAAAATAAAATGATTTATGCAAATTCGTTCGCCGCAATTGTTGCCATGTTATTGCGGCAGGATTATCGTTCCCTTCCTGGTCCAGAGAATTGAGCCGTCATCGCCCTTCACGGCAACAACTTCGCTGTCGCTGCTGTTTCCCAGCTTATAGACGATCAGGTCCGCCCTGCCGTCACCGGAGAGGTCGGGGCCCGCCATAGCAAAGGCCAGCACGCCGCCGAACGAGTTCTTCCAGAGAAACTCTCCATCGCTTCCCTGCAGTACTGCCATCTCGCTGCTGGTATTATTATTGGCAAAGCTCATCAGGTAGACCATTAGCTCGTCTCTTCCGTCCCCCGTCAGGTCTTTGATCGGAAGCGCCAGGGCAAGGCTGGTGAAGGTCTTATTCCACAGCATGGCCCGGTCTTGCCCGTCGATTGCTTCGATTTCGGTGGTGGCATTCTGTTCGGTCTGATTAATTCTGTAAATCGCCGTCACGCTGTCCTGGACAGTATCGCTGCTGAAGTTGCCCGCCGGATATTCCACAGCTACTGCCCCGGAAAAGATCTGCGATCCCAGCTCCGTGCCGCTGGCTCCGTCAACCTCTGCGATCTTGGTGGCAACCGTACCGTTAAGGCTGTCAATGCCGAATACATGCACCAGAAACTCGGTGGCATTGTCTCCGGTTATGTCTTTGATGGGATAGGCCAGTGTTGCCGCAAGGAAATGCGGATCGTTCCAGATCTCTTCGCCGTTTCTGCCGTCCAGGGCCGTGACGCTGCTGTACGGGATGAAGCTGGTGCCGGCGATGACGACATTCACCATGATGTCCGTGTGATGGTCGCCGTTCAGGTCTCCGGCTGCGGTGGCAAAGGCCAGCGAATCGGGATAATCCTTCTGCCACAGCTTATTGCCGTTGATGCCGCTCAGTGCGGATATCTGCGAGCTGAAGGCGTTGGTTACGGGATCGCTCGTTATATTTATGAGCAACAGGTCCGAACCGTTATCCCGGCTTAGATTGGAGACCGGAATGGCCAGGCTGATGGGGCTGTTTGCAGCCGGGACCTGGGAATAAAGGTCCGAGCCGTAGTAATAATCGTTCAGGCTCGTGGGCGATTCGCTGCTCATGCTATCCGCCCAGATCTCCTGAAAAGATGCGGATGAGGAATTCTCAAATGATTCTGGCGGGTAATTCCCGGATGAGTTGGTCGAATTATCAAGGGATACCGTTGAATAATTTCCCCATAGCAAGGACGAATTATTTTGGGCAGACGCCGAAGCCGTCAACAAAAACAATAAGATCGAGATGAACGCTATCAGTTTTATGATTAAACCCCCTGTGAATTAGAGATCGAATCGGCTTTCATAGATATGAATCTTCGCTTTATGAAGCGTTGATTACTATTAATGATACCTTAAAATATTTTCAGTCAAAGCATGTCGGAATAAAACCGCAGCCAAATTCAAAGCGCAAAAATGCCTTTAACCGGAAATGCCGGATCGCGGCAGGGTTCCGGTCAGGTGATTCGTCAAATTGCCATAAAGGCGAGAAAACGCCGATTTCAAGCCCTGATCAGTATCCCCTCATCCTCTCTTTGGCCTCTGCCAGCTTCTCTTTGGCAGCTTCCATGTCTGCAGCCATTTTCTCCTTCTTTGACTCAAGGGCGGTCGCTCTGGCTTCGGCGGGGGTCTGCGTAGCCAGGCCGGCCGAAGCATTGTTGGCAGCGGACTCTGTGCTGACCTGTGCAGGGGCAGTTGTGGCCGTGGTATCCGGGCAGTAGCCGGCCGTGAGCGGAGAAGTCCCTTCCTTCAGGGTTATGCGCAGATACTGCAGGAACGCTACCATGTTCTCCTCGTTCATATTGCCATCCAACAGCACAAGGGCAGGTGTCTGGTTGGTGGGCTGATAGGCGACGAAGATCTGGTTTCCAACCATTCCGCCTATTGCCGGCTTGCCGCCGACGGCGAGAGTCTCATTGCTGTAGCTTGCCTGAGCCATGGCCGAATCGTATGCTTCGACCAGGGATTTCATGGCGGCTGCATCAAGCAAAGACTGGGGTGCCTGGCAGGGATAGAGAAGGTGCAGAACGGCTCGGCTGCCGTTTAAGAGCAAAGAAGCGCTCACTTCTTTCCCTGATGTGTAGTTTGCTTCGTTCATGGACTCGGCCTCTACGACCACTTGGGGAGCCAGGCAGAAACCCAGCTCCGCGTAGCTTCCCAAGTCAGCACCGGTGCATGTCACATTCTTGTCCTGAGCCGCAGCCTGCATGGACACCAGAAGGCACAGCAGGAAACAGCCCAAGAGCAGCTTCAGTCCCCGTGGGGCCGATCTGCAAGACAAAATCGAAATAGTCATCCAATCCACCTCATTGCTTTATCGAGTTTTTTTCCTCGTTTTAACTCTTGATTATTTAAACTTCGGTATAGCATTCTAACTATAAATTCGTTTTCCAGTGATTCGTTTTCCCATGACCCGGGAAGAACTATTCAACAATTCTTTTTAGAAGCATTATTCTCCCGTCGATCGTCATCTGCCGGAGCGCATTCTTGATATGATGGCGCTCCGATATGATAATATACATGAATATTGCCCTGATAATGAGCAAATTAATCAAGAAGCGTGAGTGGAGGATGGTGTGATGAAGAAAACTTCGACGGTATTTAATCTAACAGTAGCCGTCATCGCATTGACCATGGCGGCAAGCGCGTCCGTGGTGCTCAATGAGATGGAACTGAATCCACCGGAGGGCGGGGCCGAGTGGGTGGAGATCTACAACGATGGAAATGAAAGCGTTGATATCAGCGGATGGACGACAGCCATCACGGACGGCAGCTGGGTGGGCAAGTTTCCAGCGGTGCCCGCGGGAACGATAATCGCACCCCTGGGCTTTTATGTCTTCAACGGCCAGGCGTCCTGGAACCATGACAACGGCGGATTCGCAACTCTCTATGATGCGGCGGGCCAGAAGGTGGACAAGAGTGCAATCAGGCTTGATACTCTCAGCAACGACTTCACCTACGGCCGGCATCCCGACGGACACAACACGAATTCGGATGGCGATTGGGGCCTCGGTTATGCCACCAGGGGAAGAAGCAACATTCGTTAAAATTACCCAAGTTGAATTACTGATGAGAACAGCTAGTGAATAGTATGCTGGAGAATGTATAATTGTACGCTTGAAATTACCTGCTTAAAACTAAAATGGGAGTGTGGAAACAAATGGATTCTATATCTAAGAAGGCCCTGCTGGCAATGCTCGCGGTCTTTGCATTTGTGGCTGTCTGCGGCAGCAGCCTGGCTGATGTTGTCGTCAATGAAGTGGAGCTGAGCCCTCCGGACAACGGCACGATCTGGGTAGAGCTCTACAATACCGGAGACGATGCCGTCGATCTGACCGGCTGGACGGTCAAGGTCGAAAATAAGCCCTGGACCGGGCCCATTGCGCTTTCCGGAAGCATCGAGCCCAAGGGCTTTTATGTAGCAGAGGGCCAGCCAAGCTGGGTAACCAACGGAAACGGAACTATTTATCTCCTCGATGGCCAGGGAACCGTCTTGGACAAGAGTCCTGAGATGAATGATAACCGCCAGAATGACTTCACCTACGGTCGGCTGCCCGACGGCAAAAATACCAATACCAAAGCAGACTTCTATTTCATGAGGGCAAGCAAGGGACAGCCCAACAGTCTGTATTAGCCCAACGCCTGATTTGTGAAGAATAAAACAAGCGGAAGAAGGGGAAGGATCAAGAGGAAATATGGGCGAAATGAGCATCCTCCGGCGAGGTGTCCGGAGGATGCTCACTTGCTCTTTTCACTTTTATACGGATCTCAGATTTTATTATTCAATTTGCGACCGTCTGCAGTGCCTTGCCCTCAGCTGATCCTCAAGGTGTAGGCAGTATCCCGCTTGAATTCCTTGGTATGCTCGTTCTTATTGATGGTGTTTCCCTGGCCGTCCCTCTGAGAGATGGTGACGGTATGCGTCCCGTCTCTGCCCTGGATAAAGCTGGCAATTCCATCCATTGCTCCATCAGCGACATCGCTGCTGTAAAAGACGCCGTCAACATAGACATCGTATCCTTTTATTCTCCCGGATACGATGGTCACTTTGGATCTTCCCGGCGCGGCTGCGGTTACGTCCACCGGCAAATTTTGCACCGCTTCCGGCACTGGTGAGACATCGATGATCAGAGCGTTGCTCGGCACGTTTTTCGCGGCCAGGATTACGAATTGGCGACCGGACTGCGCTGCCGTCAGCTTGAGGAGGCTGTAGCCCTTCTGAAAGTTCATATTCCAGTGTTTAATGGAGTTGTTGGCGTAAGATATCAGGTAGATATCGGCCTTCCCGTACTCGGGCATCCGAACGATCAGATCCACCTCTTCACCGACGGTGGCCTGTTGGTAACGGCTCCAGACGCCGCCGTCCCGAACCCACAGCTCACCGGTCTCCCGGGCGGCGACATAATCCGAGTAATTGATCCTGGAATCGCCCAGGCGAATGGTCGAGGGCTCATTGCCGCTTATATTGAACGCCATGGGATTGGAGAGCGTTGAGGCTGCGGCGGCCTGGCTCTCCTGGGCAGCATCCCAGGGCTCCTCAGTCCAAGTTTGGTTTCCGGCGGGCGTGCCCTGAACGGATGCCGTCCAAAGGATGACGAAGATGAGCATCAGCAAGAATGGCTTCGTGTAATGGATAAATCGGCTCATGGATCTCATGCATTTGATCTGGCATTCTCTTTAAAAAAGATCTTGCCTCCCGCAAGAGTTCCATTGAATCGATGGCCGATGCAGAGCAAATAATTCTTGAGGGTGGACACGAGAAAAAGAGATGAGAGATGAAATTGCAGGGCAAGAGCCCTGGCAAGAATGGCAGGACCTTACATGGTCTCCAGGGCGACGATGCCCAGTGTCTCCAGAGTCACGCGCAGGGCGTTTCTTGCGCATTTGGCCAGGGCCATTCTCGCGCTCTTCAAATCCGGTGCGGCATCCAGCACCGGGCTGTAGCGGTAGAAGAGGTTGAAGCTCTCCGCCAGCTCGCGGGCGTAGGTGGCCAGGTGATGGGGCTTCAGTTCGCGCGCGGCCCGGTCGATGACCAGATCGAACTCTGCGATCTTCTTGATAAGCGCAATCTCCTGCTCGCCAGTGAGGAGATTTGCATCATACTTCGCTTCGGCCTCGCCTTTTCGCAGGATGCTGCAGGCGCGGGCGTGGGAGTACTGGATGAAGGGCGCGGACAGCTTCTCGAAGTCCAGGGCCTGCTTCCAGTCGAACATGGTGGCCTTGTCCGCCGATACTTTGACCACGTCGTAGCGCACGGCTCCCGCCGCCACCTCTTTGGCTACCTGTCTTCGGAAAGCCTCGCTCTCCTCGGGCCGGCGCAGGCTTACCTCTTCGAATGCCCGGCTTTCCACCTCATCGATCAGCTCATCCGCAGAGATGAACTTGCCCTTGCGCGTGCTCATGGAGCCGGTGGGCAGAGACACGAACTCGAAAATCACCACCTCCGGCTCGCGAATGCCGAGCAGGCCGAGCGTTGTGCGCAGCTGTCCGGATACAAGCTTGTGGTCGGCGCCGAGAATGTCCACGGAGCGGTCGGAGTTGGCCGACTTGTAGCGGTGGTAGGCGAGGTCGCGCGTGATGTAAAGGGATGTCCCGTTAGCTCTCTTGAGCACCATCTTCTTCTCAAAGCCGTGGCCGGTGAGGTCGAGCTGGAAGGCGCCGTCCTCCCACTCCGTCAGGCCCGTCTTCTCCAGCAGGCCGACGATCTCCGCCACCTCGCCGCTGCGCACGAACTCCGACTCCCAGTGATAGCTGTCGTGCCGGATGTTCATGCGGTGCAGCGTTTCTTCAATGCCCTTGATGGCGTACTTGACAGCGCTCTGGATCTTGGCTGCTATCTCGCTGTCGCCCGCCTCGTAGCGCTGGATGACCGAGTCTGCCTCGCTCCTGATCCTGGCCTTGGCCTCCTCGCTTTCCTCCATAGCCTTGTTGGCGGCGATGTAAACCTTGGCGATGGCATGGTCGGCCTTGGAGCCATCGAGCTGGAAGTGGTCGCAGCCCACCACCACCATGGCCTCCTGGCGGCCCATGTCGTTCACGTAGTACTGGGCGTCCACGGCGCAGCCTGCCCGGCGCAGGATTCTGACCAGGGTGTCGCCGATGACGGAATTTCTGATGTGGCCCACGTGCAGCGGCCCATCGGGGTTGGCGGAGGTGTGCTCCACGATGACCTTATCCCGCATTCGGCCGGTCCAGCAGTTGTCCGCCAGGGCCTGATCGACAACATCATTCAGGAACTTTCGGTTCATGAAGAAGTTAATGTAGGGGCCTGTAATCTCCACTCGGTCCACATATCTGTATTCCTTGGAGAATGCCTGGTGAATCTCTTTCGCAATCAGTACCGGGCTCTTCTTCAGCGTTGGTGCCAGGCGAAAGGCGACGGAGGAGGCCAGGTCGGCATGGGGGCTGATGTCCAGGCCCAGGTTGTTCACTCCATCCTCCAGCTTGAAGCCGCAGCGTTCGAGGGCTTCGCGAAGAAGGCCCTCGACCTCGCTCATGAAATTGAGAAACATGGGTAACTCCAGTATGAACAGTATCTTCACCTTGAACTGAATGGGGCGATATAAGCATTACGAGATTTGCATTTTACAGGGTGAATCATGCCTTCTTCCGTTACTCCATCCACCTTTCGGGAAAGTATAATATCTTTGCCTGTTTATTGCAAACGAGGATTTGTGATGAAACTCTTCGTAGCTTTTCTGGTGCTGCTGCTCTGTGCCCCGGCCCTTGCTCTGTCCGCATCGGACGACGTGAGCGGGGTGGAGGCCACCACAGCCATAACTTTGCCGGTCGATTCCGTCACCGTCTATCCGGACGGCCTGATGGCGGTGAAGCGCATGGGAATCCTGGATACAACCGTCGGCGAGCATAAGTTCGTCGTCAATATTCCTGAAGCCGCTGACAAGAGCTCCGTCCTCTTGAGCGTGAGCAACGCGAGCGTGGAGCGGGTGGTTTATGACTCCAATCCCGTTTATGCTCTGAACATCTCTTCCTCGGGACCGCAGGACTTTGCGCTCAGCTATCTGATGTACAGCGCCGGCTCCTGGGAGCCCAGGTACGACCTGCATCTCACCAATGATTCTGTCCTCCTCAATGCAAACGCCGTCGTTCGCAATCGTGGTGGGGAGGACCTGAAGGATGTGCGGCTCAAGCTGGTGGCGGGCCTGCCCATCACAGTGGAGCCGCTCTATGCCAGGGCCGCGCAAATTCAGCTGCGCTACGCCGCAGAGGCGGCTCCTGAGGCATCGAGTGCTGCACCCGCGCCTTCTCCCTCCACGTCGGGCGAGCTGGAGACGCTCTATATCTTCGAGCTGGACGGCAGGAAGGATCTGGCCCAGGACAAGGAGATCGGATTTCCGCTCTTCCAACAGAGTGCTCCTCTGGTCAGGGTCTACACCTGGGATGCCTACAATCAGGAGGAGGGACCGGTCGTCGAGGAGATTCGGGCCAACAACACCATGAAGAACCCCTGGCCGTCGGGAACGGCGCTGCTCTACAGAGATGATGACTACGTCTCCACCATAAACATGCCCTATACGGCATCCGGGACCAATGCCACCCTTGTCCTCGGCCCGTCCGCCGACCTGAAGGTCACCCGAAAACTGAGCGACTACAACGTCACGGAGAAGATTCGGGCGATCACATCAGCCGGCCGGAACCACACCGTGAAAGAGACCACGGAGACCTGGACCTATCACCTGAAAGTCGAGAGCAACATGGACCGATCGGCCACTCTGGAAGCCATCGATACCCTGCCCCAAGAGGCGGAGATAATCGATGTCACTCCCAAGCCAGCCGAGACCACGGCCACCAGCCTGAAATGGCGGCTGATGCTCACGCCGCGGCAGAAAACTGCGATCGATTATAGCTACAGGGTGGTGACCACAGAGAGCCTGGACGGCTCGAATTAAGATTTCGATCTCTATTTTTTTATTTTTCCTTTTCTTCGATGATTGATTCTCTTCGAATCCAGGCTAAGCTTCTCATGCGTCGTCGTTTTCCCGCAAGACTTCTGGAAAACGCGAGAAGAGATGACTTGAAATGCGAACTTGCTGAGGCGCTCTGTTGGGCTCTTGTTTGAAATTTAGAGCAAGGGCCGCCCCGGTGGCTCATCGTCATCCAGGAAATGGCTCATGCTATCCCATTTCGCATCGTTATGCGCTTCGACACCTCTGCGGTAGCCATCTTCTTGCGTAAACTCTCGAATGGACGACGTCTGAAAGTCAGCGCTGGCAGGCTTCCAATCGGGCCGCGCGAAATCCTCGACGGTTGGCACCTGATCTTCGTTCACGCCGGTAAACCACGTGTGACTGGCAGGCTCCCAGCCTTTCGCCGCTATGGTCGGCAGATAAAAGCTGTACTGGCTCCAGAAGGAAGTATTCCGGAAGGGATCCATCATTGGATAATTCTCGGAGTGATTGTGATATTTTATCTGGCGAAACTCAGGCCGCATGATTGTGGCGCCCAGGAAGACGGATGCCAGCTGCGAGGTATTGTCCTTGATCACAAAGGACGCGATGGCGGAAGTTTTATTGATGCTCGGATAGCTCAGCCCCTGGCCGTATGAATCAGTTCCGCTGAAGAGATGCATGATTCCTCCGGCGTTCGACGTGCAGAGAAGTGTAAGGAGCAGGATCGGCAGCGTGAGTCTCATGAGTCGCATAATAGTAGCTGGTATCACGGTCGGATATAACGTTTTAGGGTGGAGAATGACTGGAGTGCTCCGATGCCCTGCTCGACCGCGTGCACCTGCGCGGCCTCGCGCGCATTCTCCGCTCTCACGCGGGAAGGTCATTTGGGGCAAGATAAAGTGGATCGCCCCAGGAATTCGCGAGATTGCACCATTAGCTTGATGCAAAGGCTCTTTTCGCATGATTAAACCGGAATGCCTCGGCCAGGAAGCAAATAGATGCGCGATAGGGACTATTCTTCTTGCAGCGCCATGACATCCCGAAGCGGTAAAAACCGGCTCAGACGGAATTCTACCGACACGTTTAAATGTGGTACGGCAAAGTGTGGTGATCTGTAGGGCAGGTAGATCAGCTGGAAGATCGCTACCTTGGCATGGTAGAGGCCTCGGGTTCAAATCCCGACCTGTCCATTTTCGAAGCATCATTTTGAGGATGGTTTTTCTGTTTTCTTTGCAGCATCTGGCGGGAGCGGAAGCCTTTTTGCTTCATAATTTTTTAGTTGAGACATAAATAAAGGAACGAGAAAACGAAGAATAGAAGAGCGAGATGATGTACGAGACGATCGAGATGTTGATCATGGCCTTTACCATCGGCCTCACAGGCGCACTGGCACCGGGTCCTACGCTGGTGGCTACGGTCAACTCCTCCCTGGATAGCGGCTGGACTGCGGGTCCCAAGGTGGCGGCAGGCCACGCTCTGGTGGAGGTTCTGGTCTTTCTGATCATCGTGGGAGGGCTGGCCGTGGCCGTGCAGCAGTACTCCCATTACATCGCCCTGCTCGGCGGCCTGGCCCTGATCGCCTTCGGCCTCTTGACGGTGCGGGCGAGCCGCGGCGCAAAGATGGCCTCGCCGGAGGGACAGGCCATCGGCAATCCGTATCTTGCCGGAATGCTCACCAGCGCCGCCAATCCTTATTTCTGGATCTGGTGGCTCTCCATCGGCAGCGCCATGGTGGTCGACGGCCTGCGGGGCGGGCTCATGATGGCCGTGCTCTTCCTGATAGGACACTGGTGCGCGGACTTCGGCTGGTTCACTCTCGTCTCCGCCAGCCTGGATAGTGGCAGGGGCGTCCTTTCCGAGGCCAATTACCGGAGAATTCTGGCTGCATGCGGCGGATTCCTGGTGCTCTTCGGATTCTATTACATGAGCAGCGCCTGAAGGAGGCTTTGCCATCAGCATAGTTGCCAGAAAAACACTAATGCGCCTGCTCAGAAACACTTCCATCATTTTTATATTATCGATTTTCTTCGGCCTGGCGTTTCCGTCCTCCGCCACTGTCACGGCGCCCTTCATGACTCCGGCGCTCATGGTCATGATGGCCTTCTCCCTGACCGAGGTCGATCTGAGGCTGAAGGATGGCTGGTCCGGCTCCTTTTCCGGCATGATCCTGAACTACGGCATCCTCTCTGGCCTCATTGTCGCGCTCTCCAGTACGCTTGAGGATGAGGCTTTAAGAAACGGTTTCATCGTCATGGCCGCCGTGCCTCCCGCGATCTCCATCCTGCCCATGACCCGTCTGCTGAAAGGGGACGTTCGCCTCTCTCTTTACTCCGAGGTGCTCTCCTATCTCGTCTCCCTTGTGCTGATGCCGGGCATCATCTATCTCTTCGCCAGAAAGACCGGAGTCAACCCGGGCGATCTGGCCGAGATCGCTCTGCTGCTCATTCTCATCCCGGCTCTGGTCTCCCGCTTCATCCGATTCTTGCCGCTCAATCCCGTATTTCCCATCAACATCGGCTTCTTTCTTGTGACTTACACCGTGATCGGGCTGAATCAGGCCATCCTCTGGAATAATATCGAATCACTGGCCCCAATCGCTCTGGCCCGGACTTTCGGCATAGGAATTGCGATCTACATCGCAGCCATGCTGGCGGGAAAGAGCGCCTCTCGCAGGATCTCTTACACCCTTCTCGGCTCCAGCAAAAATTTAGGGCTGGCCGCGGTGGTCGCCATGATGCTCTTTGGACCTGAGGCCGGCGTTCCGTCCGCTGTCTGCGCTCTGGCTGAGACGGCTTTCTTCGTCCTCCTGGCTGCAGCCAAACCACGCTAGTCTTAAATAAAGAGCGAGCAAAGGCCATTGGAAGATGAATGGAGATAATATTTGTCTGTAAAGGATGATGCGGCTTATTTGAAGTCGATTTGGGTCTACATCGGCCTATCGGTCTTTCTCTTCGCCCTGACCGCGGTCATGGGCTACTTTGCGGCAAAATACGACCCGCAGATGGCAGCCAACTGGACGAAGGAATTGGAGATGCTGAGGTGGATCATGGATCAGCCGCCCATTCTCATCATGATGATCATATTTCTCAAGAATCTGCTGGCCTCGTCCATGGCCATGCTGCTCGGACTGGGCCTGGGGCTCGTGCCCCTTTTGGTGGTCACCAGCAACGGCTTTCTCCTGGGCATCGTGTCTTATGGAGCCATCCAGAAGGCGGGGGCTCTCTATCTGCTGGCGGGCATCCTGCCGCACGGCATAATCGAACTGCCCGTCGTTCTGCTGAGCATAGCCATCGGCTTTCGGCTGGGCCATCTCCTGGCACTGACCATTCTGCGGGAGAAGGAAGACCTGTCCGGGGAGACTAGGGTGGCCTTTCATTTTCTGGTGCGCTGGGTTGCACCACTGCTGTTCCTGGCCGCGGCCATTGAAACTTTTATCACCCCCCTTGCCATATCGGTGGTTGCATGACCGATTCCAAAAATGAAGTCAAAAATTCCAGGTCCGGCTCCAAGCCCGGCTGTACGATCGATTCCGATTGCAGAGATGACTCCAAGGCAAAGGCCAAGAACAGTCCCAAGCCGAAGAGCGGCGCGAAAGACAGTGTGCAAAGCAAGCTGCCCGCCAAGGAGAACTTCAGCGAGTGGTACCACGAGCTGCTCATAGCCGCAGAGATCGTCGATAACCGCTATCCTGTGAAGGGCATGTGCGTCTGGTTCCCCTTCGGATTCGCCATCAAGAAGAGCGTGTACGGCATAATCCGGGAGCTTCTCGATCCCGATCACCAGGAGACTCAGTTTCCCCTCATGATCCCAGAGAACGAGTTCATGAAGGAGGCCCAGCACATCAAGGGCTTCGAGGAAGAGGTCTACTGGGTGACCTGCGGCGGCACGACCCCGCTGGATGTGAAGCTGGCTCTGCGGCCCACCAGCGAGACTGCCATCTATCCCATGTTCAAGCTGTGGATCCGCTCGCACGCCGATCTGCCCCTCAAGATCTACCAGATCGTCAACACCTTTCGCTATGAGACCAAGCACACTCGCCCCCTCATCCGTCTGCGGGAGATCACATCCTTCAAGGAGGCTCACACCGTTCATGCCACCTGGGAGGAGGCAGCGGAGCAGGTGGAGGTGGCCATTCAGAGGTACTCGGAGTTCTACAATCGTCTGGCCATCCCCTTCCTGGTGAGCAAAAGGCCGTCCTGGGACAAGTTCCCCGGCGCGGATTACACCACCGCCATCGACGTGATCATGCCCGACGGCAGGACGCTGCAGGTGGGCACGGCCCATCATCTGGGATCAACCTTTGCCAAGACCTACGAGATCACCTATGAGGCAGAGAACGGCGAGCAGAAGCTGGTCAGCCAGACCTGCTACGGCATCTCGGAGCGCTGCATTGCCGCTCTCATCTCCGTGCACGGCGATGATAAGGGCCTGGTCCTGCCCTGGGTTGCGGCTCCGACGCAGGTCGTGATAATCCCTATCCTGCTGGGCGACAAGGAGAAGGTCCTGAACGTCTGCCGCGGCTTGCAGCAGACCCTCGCCTCCGCAGGCGTGCGCGTGCAGCTCGACACCAGCGACGAGCGGCCCGGTGCCAAGTTCTACAAGTGGGAGATGAAGGGCGTCCCCCTGCGTCTGGAGGTAGGACCCAGGGATATCGATAAGGGCGTGGTTACCCTGGCGCGCCGCGATGGTGTGAAAAAGGCCGTGCCGATGGAGGGCCTGGTGGAGAGCCTGCAAAAAGAGGCAGAAGAGCTGCAAAGCGCCATCTTCGCCAAGGCCAGGCAGTTCGCCGAGTCGAAGGTCCTGGAGGTCGCAACCATCGCTGAGGCCAAGCAGCAGACCGAGGCGGGCGTGGCCCTGGTGCCATGGTGTGGGGCGGTGGATTGCGGCCATCAGCTGGAGGACCAGGTGGGCGCGAACATGCTTGGAGCGCCGCAGTATCAGACCTTCTCCGATGCGGCCTGCGCGGTCTGCGGCAAGAAGAGCACCGGGCGCACTTACATGGCGCACCAGTACTAAAAGACATGAAGATCCTCGTGGCCGAGTACGCCTCCGCTGTGGGCCTGGGCGGCACCTGCGAGCTGGAGGGCAGGGCCATGCTCTCCGCCCTGGCGGGCAGCTTTGCGCGGGCCGGGCATGAGGTGGTCTATCCCACATCCGGGCCTGCCATCGGAGCAGGCCGGCCCATTCTTTTAAAGCACTCCGTGGACTTCGAGCAGGTTCTCGGCACCGCAAAGGCAGACGCCGGACTGCTGATCGCGCCGGACGGCATGCAGCCGCGTTTTCTGGAGATCCTGGAAGAGAATACCGCGAACCTGGGCAGCAGTCCTGCCGCGGCAAGCCTGTGCGCCGACAAGCTGCTCTGCACGCAAAGGCTCAAGGAAAGCGGTGTCCCCGTAGCCGACATCGTTCCCGGCCCCGAGCCGTGCGAGAAGGGCTGCCACCGTTACGTGGTGAAGCCGCGGGTGGGCTGCGGCTCGGAGGGCGTGCGCGTCACCTCCAGCGCCCGCGCGCCGGAGGGCTACATCGTCACCCGCTACGTGGAGGGCCTTTCCTTGAGCGCCAGTTTCATCGTGGGCCGGGAGGGCGGCTTCCTGCCGCTGACCATCAACCGGCAGCTCATCGACTTCCAGGGCGACGGCATGGCCTACAACGGCTCGCAGGTGCCCTACAACACGCCCCGCGCCGCAGAGATCTGGGAGGCGGCAAGGAAGGCCGCCGGCGCGCTGGGCCTGCGAGGCTACGCCGGGATCGACTTTGTGGTGGGGGATCTGCCGCGGGCCGTGGATGTGAACGCCAGGCCGACGACATCGATCATCGGGATTGTAAGAGTCATGAAAGAGGAGATCGGGGAGCTGATGGTACGGGCGAGGTTTGGGGAGATGCCGGAGAGGGTGAGGGTGGATGGGGAATTTGTTTTTAGGAAAGAGGATCTGATTCAAGGTTAATAATGCTCGATGCGAATCTTCACAAAAAATATGGACGTGGGCATAATCATTAAAGCTTAACTTGTGAAATTGATTTATACTTTGAGCGAAATAAGGCATTATTAATTCGGTGGATAAAATGCAGCATCATCCGATTGTTTCCAGCAATTTAAAATCTGTAGGATACGATCCCATGGCTAGCATTTTGGAGATACGATTCAAAAGCGGAGCTGTTTATCGATATTTCAATGTACCAATATCGATATATTCGGGACTCATGGATGCTTCTTCAAAAGGAAGTTATTTTCATAAGCATATAAGAAGTGTATATAGATTTGAGCGAATTTAAAAATTGAATTAGATATTAAAAATTATAAAAGATCCGGCCTATTTTATGGCCAGCGTCTTGATGATCTGGGTAGTGTTATTCCCATCGAGCAACGAGGTCATTACCACGTAGTTTGAGCCGCCCAGATTCCAGACCGCCACGTCGTAGTTGCCGCCCAATGACGCTATGCGGCTGTCATTGGTGCTCAGGACATTAACGGTCACGTTGTCGCCCAAGCTGCTAGTCGCTGTCCAATTCTCGATCACCCTATCTCCTCTGGCCTCAACTCCCGCCAGGCCGCCGGTCAGGAATAGTTCGGTGAGGACACCGGGTCTCAACTTTCCCATAACCTCATCGTAAACGCTCATGACAGATAGAAAAGCAGATCCATTGCTGGCTGTGTCATTGACGACAAAGTCCTGAGAGGACATTCCCTTATCGCTGGTATTCAATTTGCTATTAATAATCTCGAAGCTCGGGCCGAGATCTACGGACAATGTCTTCTCCGTGACTGTGAGGACCTTCGACTCCAGGGCCGCGCTGGAGGAGGCCAGGCAGGCTAGGACGAGGAAGGTGGATGTGAGGGCTGCAAAACGATTCATTCTCATGACTCCATTTTGTGATAGGAGATGAGGGCGAGGTATATGGATTTTATGGGGGCGATGGCATAATCTCAAAACTGATGTCTTTACGAATATTAAATAGAAAATCAAATCTTAATGATTAAAATAGTATTTGCAAAAATAGATATTTTCCAGGCACTCAGATGGCCTGGATCTCCTCACGCGTGGCGATCTTGACGCCCATATCGCTCAGTACCTTTCTGGCCTTGACGATGTCGTCCACCCGCAGGATGAGCATGGCTCTTTGCGCCTTGGCCGTGACGAAGGCGTAGGCGTAGTCCACGTTCACGTTGCTCTGACCGAGGGTGTTCACGATCTCGTACAGGCCGCCCGGTGTGTCCTTCATCTCCACTGCCAGGACATCGGTCATGGAGACGGTGAAGGCATTCTCCTTCAGAACCTTGTATCCCTTCTCCGGGTCGTCCACGACCATGCGGATGACGCCGAAGTCTCCCGCCTCGGCGATCGTGAGGGCGCGGATGTTCACACCAGCATCGGATAGCGTCTTTGCCACCTTGGCCGTCCTTCCCGGCCGGTTCTCCACAAAGAGGGAAATCTGCTTGATCTCTGCCATAAAAGCCTCACCTACACCTTTCTGTTATCGGTAACTCTCTTGGCCTTGCCCATGCTGCGCGGGATGGTGCCGGGCTCGACCAGATCCACCTCTGCTGCTATGTTCAGCACGGCTTTTAATTCTTTTGAGACTTTCTTCTTGAGCTTCATCAGGTCGCCGATCTTATCGGAGAAGCCTGCCTGGGTTAGCTCCACGCGCACGGTCATCATATCCAGCGGCCCCTTGCGGTCTACCAAGATCTCCCAGTGGTCGCCCACCTCCGGGATGTTCATCAGCACCGACTCCACCTGGCTCGGGAAGACGTTGATGCCGCGAATGATGAGCATGTCGTCCGTGCGGCCCAGGATCCTCAGTATTCTGGGGTGGGTGCGCCCGCACTCGCAGGGCTCGTTGGTCATGATGGACAGGTCGCCGATGCGGTAGCGGATGAGGGGCAGAGCGAATTTATGCAGCGTGGTGAAGACCAACTCGCCGCGCTCGCCGTCCGCCACGTGCTCGCCCGTCTTGGGGTCGATGACTTCGGTCAGGAACATGTCTCCCCAAACATGGATGCCCTTCTTGACGTGGCACTCCGTGAACAGGGGGCCGGAGATCTCGCTGGTGCCGTAGATATCGTAGGCTTTGATGCCTGTGGACGCCTCAATCCGGTCTCTCGTCTCCAGGGACCAGGGCTCGGCCCCGAAGATGCCCGCCTTAAGCAAGGTGTCGTTCTTGATGGAGACGCCCATCTTCTCCGCCACTTCCATGATGTGCAGGAAGTAGGAGGGCGTGCAGGCGATGGCGGTTGTGCCCAGGTCCTGCATCAGCTCGATCTGGCGCTCCGTGCTGCCCGTGCCCACAGGCAGCACCGCCGCACCGATGCGCTCTGCGCCGTAGTGCAGGCCGAGGCCGCCCGTGAAAAGGCCGTAGCCGTAGGCCACCTGCACCACGTCGTCGCTTCCCAGGCCGATGGAGGTGAGGGCTCGGGCCAGCGACTCGGACCAGGTCTCGATGTCGCCTTTGGTGTAGCCGACGACGGTCGGCTTTCCGGTGGTGCCGCTGGAGACGTGGTAGCGCACTACCTGGCTCTTGGGAGCGCTGAACATGCCGGTCGGGTAGTTGTCCCGCAGGTCCACCTTGCGGGTGAAGGGCAGCTTCGTGATATCGGCCAGGGTCTTGATGTCGCCCGGCTCGACGCCCGCCTCCTGGAATCTTCTCCGGTAGAAGGCGGAATGATCGTAGACGTAACGCACAATGGACTTCAGACGATCCTCTTGAAGGGCATGCAGGTCCTCAAGAGGCATGCGCTCGATATGCGGATCCCAATAACCAGACATTGATGATCAACCGCTGGCAATGATACTTTGGTCGGATAAAAAGCAATCGATTCATTCCCCTCATTCTTCTTTGTAAAGATTTATATCCTGCACAGCATTGTTTCATGAGATCTGGAGGGAGATCAACGGTGCAGCGTTTGACAAAAAGCTCATCGGTGTCGATGAAAGCCCGATTGGAGCCCAACGGCAGGAGTGCCGCCTGAGATGCTTCGCCTAAAAGTATTCGTCAGTTCCGTGCAAAAGGAGCTGGAAGGAGAACGGCAGGCGCTCAAAGCCTACCTCAAGGATGATGCTTTGCTGTGCCGGTTCTTTGATGTCTTTCTCTTCGAGGACCTTCCGGCAGCTGACCGTCGTGCCGATGCGGTCTATATAAAGGAGGTTGGCGCTTGCGACATCTACGTAGCCATCCTTGGCAATGAATATGGAAGAGAGGACCCTGATGGCCTCTCACCCACGCACCGCGAGTTCAACGAAGCCACACGCCTTGGCAAACATCGCCTGGTTTTCGTCAAAGGGATAGGCGATTCGGACAGACATCCAAAGATGCAGGCCTTGATCGCTGTGGCGGGTGCACAATTGATTCGACGCCGGTTTCGTTCGACCGACGAGCTTCTCCCATCTGTCTATGCCAGTCTGGTGGACTTCCTGGCAGCCAAACAGCTGCTCCGGTTCGGTCCCTTCGACGCCGCCTCCTGTCCCGAGGCCACCATGCAGGACCTATCCGAGGAGAAAATACGGCTCTTCCTGGGAATAGCCCGCCGCGCCAGAGGCTTTCCTCTGTCCGAAGATACCCAGTCTGTTCATGTGCTGGAGCACCTGAACCTGCTCAATAGCGGACAGCCGACCAACGCCGCAGTTTTGCTCTTCGGCAGAGAGCCGCAGCGTTTTCTCATCTCCTCAGAGGTCAAGTGCGCTCACTTTCATGGAACCGAGGTTAGAAAGCCCATCCCGTCCTACCAAGTTTACAAGGGAACTGCTTTCGATCTGGTGGATCAGGCGGTGGATTTTGTGTTGTCCAAGATCAATCTGGCCGTGGGCACGCGAGAGAGAAGCACGCAAGCTCCGGTAGCCTACGAAATGCCGCCCGAGGTGGTGAGAGAGGCCATCGTCAATGCGGTCGCTCATCGCGACTACACCAGCAACGGCAGCGTTCAGGTGATGCTATTCTCCGATCGGCTGGAAGTATGGAATCCAGGCACTTTGCCGCCCACGCTGACGCTCGAACGGCTGAGGCAGCCGCACGGCTCGGTCCCAGGAAACCCTTTGCTCGCGGAATCGCTCTACCTCACCAAATATATCGAGCGGATGGGCACCGGCGTTGGCGACATGATTGAGCGTTGCCGGAGTGTAGGGCTGCCTGAACCGGAATTTTCCTTGACCGACGGTTTCGTCACCACCATCCGCCGCAAGCCTGAGCAGGCCATCAAGGCAGTCACTGGGCAGACGACCCCCCAAGTCACCCCCCAAGTCACCCCCCAAGTCACCCCACCAGTGGAGGTGCTTTTGCGTTTATTAGATTCATGCGGTGCTTTGAGCAATACGGAGATTCGGAAGAGACTGGGACTAAAAGATAGAAAGCACATGCATGAACGCTATCTTGAGCCAGCCTTGGCGGAGGGTCTTGTTGAGCTGACCATTCCGGACAAACCCAAGAGCCGACTGCAGAAATATCGGCTCACCGAGAAAGCCCGCGCCTGGATTGCCGGAGAAAAATCGTCGTAACTGGCATCATTTCCAAAGCGGCATTCCGGAGCTGAAGAGTGCTTCGGCCCAATCCGACCTGGCAACGCTGGCGAAAAAAAAGGAATTAGGGGATGACCAGCGTGTCATCCCCATCAGTCCCTGACTCTAAATCTTCTCCACCTCAGCCTTGACCAACTTATGCACCTCGCCAGGATCGGCCTTGCCTCTGGTCTTCTTCATGACCTGACCCACGATGAAGTTCAGGGACCTCTCGCTTCCTGCCCTGTAATCGGCCACGGCGGCAGCGTTCTCCGCCACAGCCTCACGCACGGCCTTTTGCACCGCATCGTCCTCGGCCTTGCCGAGACCCTTTGATACCACGATCTCCGCCGGCGATCCGCACTTCTTGTCGAGCAGCGTGCGGATGATCTCCACAGCACCATCCTCGGTGATCTTGCAGGCTTCGAGCATGTTCACGATCTCGGCCATGTGCTCCTCCCGGAAGCTTTCGATGCCGAGGTCCCGGTAGTTCAGCTCGCCCTTCAGCACATCTGCGATCCAGACCGCCGCCAGCTTCGCCGATGCCTTGGCGGCCACGGCTTCATAGAAGTTGGCCACCTTGATCTCCGAGGTCAGGGACTTGGCGTGGTCGTCCGCCAGGCAGTACTCTTTCACGAACCTCTCCCGCTTGGAGTCGGGCAGCTCCGGCAGCGCAGCCTTTATCGCCGGCACCCAGGAAGCGATGCGCATCGGCACCAGATCGCACTCGGGGAAGTAGCGATAGTCGTGGGCTCCCACTTTGCTTCTGATGGATACTGTGATGTTCCTGATCTCATCGAAGTGGCGGGTCTCCTGCACCACCTTGATGTTGCGCCGCTGCATGTTCTTCTGCCGGGTGATCTCGTAGGAGAGGGCTTTTTCCACGCCCTTGAAGCCGGAGATGTTCTTGACCTCGGTCCGGTCGCCGCCGCGGAGCGAAATATTGGCATCCACGCGCATCGAACCTTCCAGAGAGCCGTCGAAGACATCCAGGTATTCGAGGATGCTCTTCAGCTTGTCCAGGAAAACGCGCGCCTCCTTCGGCGAACAAAGATCCGGCTCCGTCACGACCTCGAGCAAGGGCATGCCGCATCGGTTGTAGTCCACCATGGTGTACTTCGCCTTGTCGATGGTGCCCGCGTGCACCAGCCGCCCGGGGTCTTCCTCCATGTGGGCCCGGTTGATGCGAATATCTCTCTCCGCCCCGTCGTCGCCCAGAATCATGATATGGCCCTTCGTGGCCAGGGGAAAATCGTACTGGCTGATCTGGAACCCCTTGGGAAGGTCCGGGTAGTAGTAGTTCTTCCTGTAGAAGAGCGTCTCCTCCTCGATGGTGCAGTTCAGAGCGAGGCCAACCTTGATGCCGGACTCCACGGCCTTCCTGTTCAGGACGGGCAGGGAGCCGGGCAGGCCCAGGCAGATGGGGCAGGTGTGAGTGTTGGGCTCGGAATCGTGATAGGCCGTGGAGCAGCCGCAGAACATCTTGGAATGCAGCTTGTTGAGCTGAACGTGGATCTCAAGGCCGATGATGACGTCATCCATTCTAGACCACCTCTGGTTTCTTCTCATGGAAAGGCGTGGCCGCCTCGAAGGCTTGAGCGGCCTGCAGCACCGTAGCCTCATCGAAGTGCTTTCCAATTAGCTGCAGGCCCACGGGCAGGTGCCCGGCAAAGCCGCAGGGCACGGAGATGGCGGGAACGCCGGCCAGATTGATGGGTACGGTGAACACGTCCGCCAGATAGAGCGAGAGCGGGTCGTTGATGCGCTCCCCGATCTTGAAGGCCGGGATGGGCATGGTGGGTCCCGCCACCAGATCGACATCCTTGAAGGCCCTCAGGAAGTCCTCCTTGATGAGCGTTCTCACCTTCAGGGCCTTGAGGTAGTAGCGGCCGTAGTAGCCCGCCGAGAGGGCATAGGTTCCGAGGAGTATGCGCCTCTTCACCTCCGGGCCGAAGCCCTTGGCCCTGATCTCGGAGAATGTTGTATGCCAGTCCTTGTCCTCGCCCACCCGCAGACCGTAGCGCAGCCCGTCGAAGCGGGCCAGGTTGCTTGATGCCTCGCTCATGGCGATGACGTAGTAGGCCGCCAGGGCGTGCTTGGTATGGGGCAGGCTGACCTCCTGCCAGGTAGCTCCCAGGCTCTCCAGAGTATGGATGGCGTCCCAGACCGCCTTCTCCACGTCCTTGTTCACGCCCTCGCCAAAATACTCCTTGGGAATGCCGATCTTCAGGCCTGCCGCGTCTTCTTTGATCGGCAGGTAGTCGCACTTTCCTTTCGCAGAGGTCGTGTCCCTGCCGTCATGCCCGGCCATGATCTGCATGAGCAGCGCCGTGTCCTCGACGGTGTGGGTCAAGGGCCCGATCTGCTCCAGGGAATTGGCGTAGGAGACGAGGCCATACCTTGAGACAAGGCCGTAGGTGGGCTTCAGTCCCACGATGCCGCAGAAGGATGCCGGGCAGCGCACCGAGCCGCCCGTGTCCGAGCCGAGGGCGCACGGTGCCTCGCCTCCCGCCACCACGGCCGCACTGCCGCCGCTGGAGCCTCCCGGAACCGCCCTCAGGTCCCAGGGATTTTTGGTAGGCCCAAAGCAGCTCGTCTCCGTGGAGGAGCCCATGGCGAACTCGTCCATGTTGGTCTTGCCCATGATGATGGCCCCTTCCGCCTTGAGCCGCTCGACGACATGGGCATTGTAGGGCGGAATGTATCCCTGCAGGATGCGGGAGCTGCAGCAGGTCTGAATGCCCTTGGTGGAGATGCACTCCTTGATGGCGATGGGCACTCCGGCCAGGAGCCCATGGCCCGGCGACCTGTCGAACTCACGGGCCTCAAGAATGGCGCTCTCCCTGGCCAGGGTCGTGAAGCCGTTGAGTTTGCTCTTCTCGATCTTCTCAAACAGCTTGCAAAGGTACTCCTCGGCGGAGCCGGCCTGAAGCTGTTCTCTCAATTCGGCGAGCATAATTACACGATCCTCGGGCTCTTGAAGTAGCCATTCAGGCATCGCGGCGCATTCTTCAGGGCCTCTTCCTGGGATAGAGACGGGCAGGCCACATCCTCCCGGAAGATGTTGGCCAGATCTACGACACGATAGGTGGGCTCCACTCCTTCGGTGTCGACTTCGTCCAATTGATGGAAGTAATCCAGAATGGAGTTGAACTGCTCTACGAACTCATCCTTCTCATTATCTTCAACCTTGATGCTGGCAAGCCAGCCGATGTGCTCCACATCATCCCTTGTGATCATGTCATCTCACGCCTCTGATTAGCAACCACTGACTTTCATTTCTACTATGCCCAAGACCTCCTTATCAGATATAAAGGCTCTTTGGGGTCAAGCTTAGGTCTTTTGGTCTGTCGATTCCGAATCGTATGCTGAAAGCATCCTGAAGATAAGATAAGATTTGTTGAGAAAATGTGTAATATCGGATTCATCATTCAGGATTCGTTATCCGATGGATGGAAAGTCTTTTGCGGCGTCTCAAGTCGGGCGATTCTTTAGTGTGGCAAGTATCGCCACCAAAAGGGCCAGCGCCACGATTCCCTGTACCCATAAAAATGCTAAAAAGTCGCTGTACGTGCCGATGGGCGGCGTTCCGGGCAGGGAGTTACGCAGGCTGAAGAGGCCGAACAGAAGGGCGGCAAACAGGGCCGGCATACGAACATTGTACCAGCCGGATAACATGAGCACGATCAGGGCAAAGACCCCGATGCCAATGGCCCACATCACGACAATGCCGGCCATTGCCGCATCTTGAACCGTCCAGGAACGGGTCACTGTCATCTTCATGGCATTGACTTCATCGGGAAGGCCCGACAGGGGCTCCAAGCCGATCTTAAAGCCGGGAACGTTTCCTCTGATAAGGACTGCGGACGGTACGATCATATCCGGATCGGTCCGGTTCAGAGCGAGGATCAGCTGCAGTGCATGTTCGTCGAAGGGATAATCGTTTACCTGTCCTACCATGACATAAGAGAGTTCGACTGATGGGAGCGGAACTCCCCTCGGAAACGCCTGGCCGGAATCGGAACGCGCCGCTTCCGGTGCAATCAGCTTGAGGTCATAGATGCAGCTCAAGCCGTCTTTGCTGAGATTTCCCGTGGGATAAAAGGAGAGACGGATCTTGGCCTCCTCTCTTTGCGGGTCCAGAGTGATTATATTGGCCACCATCTCCATCCGATCAGGATTTTTTATGTCGCCTGTGATCAGAAGCGTAACCTGGTCTTCGCTCTCTTTCTGGTAGGCGTTTAATGCCATATAATAAGCAGCAGAGAAGACGATGATGGCAACCAGGCCGCCGATTGCCGCCGCTTTAATCCTTGGCATTCATGAGCTCTCCCCTTGTCTTAAGCCATGCCGCCTTCATGGATAAAAACATTTATCAAAATCTGGACATAACAGGATTGAACCGGAGCCTGGCTTTATTATTCTTTCATATTCTTGCGTAAGAAGCAGATCCTGCAATCGCACTAGAATCTCGATTCTTCGATCTCTCTCATTTCGTCAGCAGCAATCATTTCCCTCGGTTCTGGGGCCTTTGCAAACTGCTACCGGCTTACAGCTGCATATGAGCCCAGGCGACTCGATTTCCAGTACTCGTGTACCAGGTATTTTTATATCGCAAACTGCAAAATAGGACATATAAAAAAAACATTGGCAAAAAACCAAGAAATCAAACAGGAGGAGATGGGTACGAAGAGAAAATACTGCTTTGCAATTTTATTATCTCTGCTGATAAGCAGCACGGCTCTCAGTGCATCTGCTGCTTATGCGCGAGACGGTACGGAAAGTTCATCCTACAGTGCAGGGGAACAACCGGGAGCTCAACTCGCTCCGGGTCAGGATCTGGTCACTCTAAGCCTCTACGTCCTTGATGCTAACGCAGAGGGCCGGGTGATCTCGGGCGTTGAGGCTTTTGTTCGCGATGCGGCAGGCAATGAATTTGAAGGAACGACAGATTCGAATGGCGCAGTCCTCTTTAAGGGCGTGCCGGGAACCTGGAGGCTTGCTTTCGCCAGGGACGGCTACAGGTCCGTCGGCCTGATTTACAATGTTACCGAATCGCAGGTAGCGGCGGCATTTCTGCGTGAGGCTGAGCAGACAAAAGGGCCTGCCGCAGAGGCTGAGACATCTGCAAGTCAGTCATCTGCAGATCAATCATACGCAGACCAATCTCAAGGCCGCGTGCTGCAAGACGAGTCCGGAATGCAGCCGGTAACCGAAAATCCATCAGTAGCTCTCACCGTGGACGTTCGCAAGGATAGCATCAACGGCGCACCACTTTCCGGTGTGCAGATCACGGGCCTTGACGCGGCAGGAAACGGCTTTGAGGCATTCACGAATTCCACGGGTTCTGCGGTCATCAGCGGAGAGCCCGGAACCTGGCAGTTCGACTTTGCCAAAGAAGGCTATGCGGGCTTGAGCCTGGAGTACAATGTAACCGAGACGCATGAGGCTGCGGCGTATCTTCAAGTTGCGGACGAATCAAACCCCTCTGTAATGCAATCCCAGGATACCGGCAAAGAGACAGAGCCGGTGGCCCTGACAGTGGACGTCCATAAAGGAAGCATCAACGGCGCACCGCTTTCCGGTGCGCAGATCACGGGCCTTGACGCGGCAGGAAACGGCTTTGAGGCATTCACGAATTCCACGGGTTCTGCAGTGATCAGCGGAGAGCCCGGAACCTGGCAGTTCAACTTTGCCAAAGAGGGTTACGCGAGCGTAAGCCTGGAGTACAATGTAACCGAGACGCATGAGGCTGCTGCATATCTGCACCCGTCGGATCTTCAGTCTTCCTGATCCCGGCCTGACAAACTAGAATGTGCAGACCATCTTTGAAACAGCCCAATTTGAAGTTTGGGCTGGAGGACCTGCAGAAAAGGACAAAGTCGGGCAGGCACCGCAATTGGAGCCTGAAGGATTCCACTCCCCCGTGGCTCCAAATCACTTTTTCAACTGAAACGAAATTTCCTGCAATTCACCCCCTCCAGCCGGCTTCGCATTCTCGTTCGCTGCCCTCGAGATTTTGCCCAGCTTCGGCAGAGAAATATGAATTTTGAACTATTTCTTCGACAACTTATTTAGACAATCATGACCAAGATACGAATATGTCAGAAAAAGGAGAGATAAGGCACGAGCATCACGGCAGATCGAGCAAAGCCTTCCTGGATTCGGGGAAGATCCTGAAAGATATCGGCGTCAGAAAGGGTGACAGATTCCTGGACCTGGGATCGGGTGAGGGATATTTTTCCATCGCCGCCTCTCAGGCAGTTGGAAATGAAGGACTTGTTTATGCTTTTGACATCGACAGGGATTCTATCGTCCGACTGAAAAAAGAGATGTCTGAAAGAAAATTAACCAACATCGAGGCGTCTGTCGTGGACGTTTCCCAGAAGCTTCCGCTCGCCGACGAAAGCGTGAGCCTGGCTTTTGTGTCCAACGTGCTCCACGGACTGGCAGCCAACGGCGATGCAGATGAAACTCTTAAGGAAGTCGCCAGAGTGACTATGCACAGTGGAAGGCTGGCCATAGTGGAATTCAAGAAACAGGAGTCGCCCATGGGGCCGCCTCTATCCATAAGGCTCAATCCCGAAGAGGTGGAAGCTCTGGCGGGAGGATACGGCTTCTCAAAAGAAAGCCTCTTGGAAGCAGGGCCGTATCATTACACGATACTTTTCAGGAAAAAGTGAATCGCAATGGATGGGCATGGCCGAGTGATGAATGAGACAGGATGTTCGCGTTCCAAGACATTCTGAAATGGCATCCAATTGATAGGCGCCTGGGGATCAGAACCAAATGCCCTGTCCTTTTATCCTTTCACGATATATGGAACAGTCATTTACGATTCCAATTCTTATGATTCCAATGCCAAGCTTTATAGTTTTAAAAAGCAATATATGCTAGAGGTGAAAAGATATGTTCGGGTTTATAAAGACTATCATAAAAATCAAGTTAATGGTGATTGGCTTAATCGCCATTCTGTGGCTTGCCAAAAAAAAGCATCATTGTCACTGCCATAGCGAGAAGGATTAGATTGACCATACAGAGAGGACATCTCTCTTAATGAATGAGAGGATCGACTGTCGCGCCCATTCCTAGCCGAGATTGCAGCAACCGAGACTTTGACTTAACTGTCGCCGTTTCGACTGCAAAAAAGTATCGAGCCGGTGCATCCTGCACATCCTGATCCCGTTAAGCCGGTTTAAGCCCGCGAACTTTGATGCTGGCTATCGAGCTCTCCACCTTTTTGATCTCCTCGGCGGACCCTTTTATGCTCTGCAGTATCGCCTTCCCTGCGGGATCATTGGTCACACAGTCCAAGGGAAAGACCGACTCTTCGACCACCGTGAGGTCTTTGAATCCTGCCGATCTCATGGCATTCAAGTACGCCTCCAACATGACCGCCCCGGCGACGCAGCCGACGTAGGCTTCAATCGATTCTTTGACAAAATTCGGGAGTTCCTTGAGGAGGACGATGTCCGAGACCATCAGCCTGCCGCCGGGCCGCAGGGTCCGGAACGCCTCCTGGAAAGCCTTTTCCTTGTTCGGCACCAGATTGATGACGCAGTTGGAGATGATCACATCGACGCTGCCATCCTCGACGGGCAGTTTCTCGATCTCACCTAGCCGAAATTCCACGTTCCGGTATCCACCTTTCGCTGCATTATCTCTGGCCCGTGCCACCATCTCTTCGGTCATGTCCACGCCGATGACGCGGCCTGTCGGGCCGACCTTGGCCGCGGCCAGGAAGCAATCGAATCCCGCGCCGGACCCGAGGTCAAGGACGGTGTCGCCAGCTTTTATCTCGGCAAGCGCGGTCGGATTTCCGCATCCAAGTCCAAGGTTTGATCCGGAGGGAACGGCCTGCATCTCCTCTTCCGAGTAGCCGATCTTCTTGCTGATCGCTTGGGGCTTGGCCGATCCGCAGCATGCTGATGAGCAGCACGAGCCGCTCTGCCTGGCAACGCCTGCGTATCTCGCTCTAACGACATTCTTGATTTCTTCGTCTTGCATATTTTTCACCATTGCCTATTTCTTAAAGACCTCATCCATTACCGGCCCAAGAATCGACTTGACCATGCGCTCCAGCTCCTCAACCTTGATTAGGGAGAGGCAGCAAATCTTGCCGTCCTTTTCCATGCTCACCACAGCCAGCTTGTCGCCCGCCCGGATGTCGGCCTTCGCCCGAACCTCTTTGGGAAGCACCATCTGTCCGCGCTCATCGACGGAGACAATCGATTCCACTTTGCAGCAGGCAAGCTTTCCTGCCATGCAGCAAGCCTCCTTCTCATTTTCATCCGTCATTTTTGCACCAAAATCCAAGGGGTTTTCTGAGTATTTAAGTTTTTCTGATAAATCAGACAAATCAGAAAATCAGTAGTTTAAATCAAAACCTACTTTTGCCCTTACTAACATTCATATATTCGCATAAACGCATATAGTTTAATGGATCAAACGAGCCAGCAAATCGAATTATTCAAGGCGCTCTCCGACGAGACACGCTTGAGGCTCGTCGTATTGCTCTATAAACGGGAGCTTTGCGTCTGCCAGATCGAGGCCGCCCTGGACATCTCTCAGACCAAAGCGTCCCGCCATCTTTCCATCCTGCGTCGGGCAGGTTTGCTGAGGGCAAGGCGAGCCGGATTGTGGATGTACTATACTCTGGATGAGCCGAGAAACGATCTGGAAGAATGCCTGTTTAAGAACCTTGGATCGGCTTTCTGCAATGAATTGGCCGCAATGGTGCGCCGGGCTGATGCCAAGAAATGCAATGATGCCGGTGAAAGGTGAATAGAATGACTGATGGGAAACGCAATGGTCTGGACTTTTTATCCAGGTTCTTGACTTTATGGATCTTTGCCGCCATGCTTCTGGGCATCGGCATCGGAAATTTCGCTCCCGGAATCACCGAATTCATCCTGAGCCTGCAGGTAGGCACGACGTCCATTCCGATTGCAATCGGTCTCATCCTCATGATGTACCCTCCCCTGGCCAAGGTGAAGTATGAGGAGCTGGGGAACGTCTTCGGGGACCGCAAAGTTCTGGGCCTGTCGCTGGTTCAGAACTGGGTTGTCGGCCCCATCCTGATGTTTGCCCTGGCTGTGATTTTCCTGCGAGACTATCCTCACCTCATGTACGGTGTGATCCTGATCGGCATTGCTCGCTGCATCGCCATGGTCATCGTCTGGAATGAGCTGGCCTGCGGCTGCACGGAGTACTGCGCCGGCCTCGTGGGCCTCAACTCCATCTTCCAGGTGCTCTTTTACTCCGTCTATGCCTACATCTTCATCACCATCCTGCCCGCATGGCTGGGCATAGCTGCAGGCATGGCGGTGAGCGTCACCATCTCCCAGATTGCAGAGAGCGTCTTCATCTACCTGGGAATACCGTTCCTGGCGGGCATCATCACCAGGTTTTCTCTCATGAAAGCGAAGGGGCGAGCCTGGTACGAGAACCAGTTCATCCCGCGCATATCGCCCCTCACGCTCATTGCGCTGCTCTTCACCATCGTTGTGATGTTCTCGCTCAAGGGAGGGTACATCGTTGAGTTGCCTCTGGACGTGGTGAGAGTGGCCGTGCCCCTGGTCATCTACTTCCTGCTCATGTTCTTCGTCAGCTTCTACATGTCCTACCGGCTGGGCATGAACTACGAGAACACCGCCGCCCTGTCGTTCACTGCCGCCAGCAACAACTTCGAACTGGCGATCGCCGTGGCGGTGGCGGTCTTCGGCATAGCCTCCCAGGAGGCTTTTGCTGCGGTGATCGGGCCGTTCATAGAGGTGCCGGTGTTGATTGGACTGGTAAACGTGGCTCTAAGGCTGAAGGAGAGGTATTTTGCGGAGGAGAAAGCGATGTGCGACAGCTAGAGCGACCGGCTTCCGGCGTCCGCTGGAAGCTATTGTTATGAGTCACTTTGTCTTTTCAACATCTGTTTCGTCTCGTGTCTTCTCTCCGACGGACGGTGAAGGAAACACGACCCGACCAGTAGAGACGAGCAGTGTCTGCCGACATGCCCGCGCGTACTCGGCATCAGAATTGCTGACGAGATATTGCACGGGCCAAAAGAGATCCGGCGTGAAAACCAATGCTGTGGAGGAAGTGACCGCAGCGCTATGGCACTTCTCGGTGAAGGGGTCGGCCCGCTCGTTTAGTGGCTGAAGGCGGAACCCGTTTCCAAAGAGCACTGGCTTTGCAGGTGTAGTGACGCTTTCGCGCTGCAGGTCTTCATGTATGTTCATCGATAGCTGCCTGAGCTTATCGATATTGACCGCCTTATTGTCTTTCCCTTCGGCTTCGCCGATGAGTCGACCTTCATCGGATTCGAATACTACATCAAACTCTGAGTCTGATTCTTTGAAGGGCGCAGCCGCAAAGCCAAGTAGGCGAAGCGCTTCAATAATCACGTTTTCGAGTTGTTTCCCTTTCTCGAATAGGAGACCTCGGTACGCGCCAGCAGACCGCAACTTTTCAAAGATCTGCTCCTTCTGCTTTTGTGCCTCTACGACTTTCCGCTCAGCGTCGAGTAGCTGAACTCGCAAAGTGGTCTCTGTGCCGAGCGCAAACCTAGGCTCAACTGCCCACGCTGGCTCGGGCGTGACTTCAGCCGTGCTTCGCAGTGCCTTGTCAAGGGTGACAACCGTTGACACCATAAGCGCCGCGAATTGCTTGGCAGCAGGAGTCCAGATTTGGACGCCGCTTTTTTCCTTAAAGAACTTGCCGGAATTGAAGTCGATGTCTGGGAGCAGCAATAGCGTTCCTACCGATGACTTGCTCCGATAGAGTGCGCCAACGGCTTTGTCTCCAGTGCGGGTCACGAAGCATGCCGGAACTTTGGGATCAGTGAGGATGACCTCGTATTGTGAGACGCTTTCGAACTCTGCCCAATAAGGCGCGAGCACGTCCGTGTCGCGTGCCAACAGCTTCATGGAGCTGCCGGTGGCTTTTACTGGCGACAGAGCGGCAGGAATCGCATGATAGTTGTTGTACTCAGCGACGTGACGAGTGGTCCGTTGATTTCGACCAGTACCGGAGTAAGACCGCTCCCCCGTGTCAACGTAGACCTCTTCAAGACTAGGAAGAAAGACGATTACCGTCTTGCCAGTCTCGAATGCTTGGTTGATTTCTCGCCTCCAATGTTCACAAGACTCTTTTAATTGGAATGAGGCGCTATCGCTGAGACTTGGCTTTCCCTGGAAAGAACCACCGTAACTATGACTATAGAAGTCAATGATTTGCGGCTTGAAGAGCACAATGTCCCAATCGAGAAGGGAGGTCTTCGACCGAAAACTCTCGTAATGTGTATCCGGCGATGCCAGTTCAAAACCAATGGTTAGTATCCGTCTCGCGCTCATATTAGAATGGTGACCTCCTGGAATGCATAACGACTGGCATCACCGGCAGCTTTGAAAGCCGTCCTGCAGATGCCCTAGGCAGTCTATGCAAGTCCTTCGTTTTTTTTTTAACGCCACGTGTGCTGGCAATAAAGACATTGCGGCTTGTGAACACAGAGTATCTCACCGCATTCAGGGCAGCTCCATCTTTCTTTTTCGTTTCTGATGAAATGCCTTATGCCGAATTTTCTAATGTTCTCGAGATTGCCGATCATGCTCATGCCATACTTGGTTCTATATCGCTTATCCAAATGGTCCAGCCTGGAGCAAGGAAAGCTGTCACAACCGAAACAGTGCTTGATTTTGGCGTTCACCATCTTCTCACAGTTTTTGATCCGGCACGTGACCCGAACTTTCGATTTGAGGCTGTCGTCACCTCTGCAACCGGGGCAAGGTTTCTTATCTCTTGCGTAAGCGATGCAGAGGCGGCAATTCATTCCGCAGGGAGCGATTAGCTTCGAGGAAATCGTGGTTGTTTTTTTCGATCTTTTCGCTAACATATCAAGATCTCGGAGAGGCTACGTGAGCATCTCATTACTTAAGCCTGATACAGAGCTGAACCAGAACGAGAGAATCATGGCCCGACGGCCTGCATCTTCCGTCCATCCTCATGGCTCAATATTTGGACGATCTGCCGCCCTGGATCAGGCATGAGGGAACACCTCCCCTAGGCTGGGCCCACTGCCCCACTATGTAAAATCTCTCCAGGCCGGGCAGGATTTTGGAGAGGGGCTTCATCAACTGCTCCATCTTGGGCATCCAGCCCCATCATTGATCCTTTCCAGTTGCCAGTGTAGCGGTAAGTAGTGCAGGGCGTCGCCACATCCACAACCTCCACCTTTGTGCCAAAGCCAGGGAAAAGATCATCCAGCCTGGACTGCATTTCTACAACAATCCTCTTCTTCTCGGCATCGTAGCTGGGCCTGTCCTTCCTGAGATCCTTCCAGTAATCAAAGTCACCTCCACAGAAGCCTGAACGACACACTTGCCCTCGGGAGTTTCAACATCAGGGAAGATAAGAATGCCAAGGTTCATGTCAGTACTTCCTTTCTCTTGGGTATAGCGCCGCGGTTGACACGCGCAAAATGCCCTCAGCATTTTGCGTCATAGTCCAACCGCTTGTTTGCCATAGCTTTTCTGCAAACGATCCTTCGTTCACAGGACCTCAATGTCCGGGTCTAAGATCGCCGATGCGATCTCTTTCGCAATCTGTTTTCTCCGGGCCGAGTCGGCTACCCTGAAAACCAACCTCCCCGGTGGCGTGTCAATGTCGAAATCACCATCAGGGAGACCTGTGTGATCATTAGCTGACGGCCTCTCCCAGTCCTGTAGACAGTCTGAAAGACGCAGAAGGTACGGTAATGCTGCGCGATTACGGTCGAGTGGGGCCGACCGGAAACACCGTGCCGGCAGATTGTGTACGAACACTGCGGCGCATGCTGGAACAACATCATTCTTGAAGTACGACTGGTTCCAGTTGACGCCTGGCGGATCATAAATATCCACATAGGCGCGTCGTGGATTGTACTTCTGGTACATCATGTCAATTACGTAGAGAACTGACAAGGAACTAATTATGCCATGGCAGACGTTTCCGGAGTTGACCATTTTGGTGTACTCATATTTCGCATCGATATTAAGCTCCCACCCGTCAAGCCTTTCCTGGATGAGGTCGAGAGAATTGACACCGTTCGTCAGTTCGTTGAAACCAACAGGGACGACGCTGAAGTAAACGTCGGGTCTTGTATCGGACAGGTCTCGTTTGATGTTGTTGAGTTGTTTCGTGTAGCTCTTGAGAATGTCTTTGGCAATTTGAGCTGGGTAGCCCACATCGTGGAAGAGACCCGCAAGCTTCCACTGAAACGGGTCGACGGTCTGCCCTCTTGGCTTGAGAAAGTGCTCATTTATGAATACGCCCAAAAGGAAGCTGAGCAATGCATGAACCACGTGATCTCTTAAAGATGGATCAATCTCACGAATTCCGAGCTCCATCTTAGCAAGCTCGACAACGGGCCCCAGAAGCTCTTTCTTCCTGTGCGCCGTCATTATGTCTTGGATTATATCTTTGGCCTTTGTTTGTCGACTTAGAAAGTCGCGTTCGGTGAGGAACTCCTCGATCCTCCAGGACTCGATTCCGTAGTCATCCGCGTTTTGACTGATACCGTTAAGCACCGTGGTATTGATACCCATAGCGTTTCCTCACATGGCCAATGTGGCGCTCAGCGGAGACAGCACTTTCGGCGATCCGCTGTTGCGCCTTGTTCTCCTGTCTTTCATACCGTTCTCAAGATCCGGTACCCTAAGTCTACAGTTTCTCGCTCAAGAAGGTGTCGATACTTGGTTTTCCATACACCAGTTATGACATAATGCCGTAGCCCGGAAAGGCATCTTCAAGAGCGTCTGGGCTTAGCCAAAGCCAATGCCGAGATGCACGCCCGTACCTCGGGGTTAAGATACATTTCCGGCATTCTCCAGCCTGCAGCCATGAAGCAGTCTTGCAGATCGTTGGGAATAGACCATAGGATAACGGTGACGTGTCGATGAGCATGGATTCCAAATAGACTACTTACATCTTCCTGCGGAGGGAAGACTCGAACATGCTTTCCCAAATAGCCGGAAAGTAGTCATGCAGCCAAGGGGATTCGGACTGCCTTGGATCGAAGGTACCATACAATGGGACCGGTTGAACAATACGCGCCATTTCGGTAACGGCAGTCTCAAGAGACGGGAATGATGGGAACGCAAGGATACAGAAGATGCCATCAACTGAGCGGTCGCTGAGGGAATATGTTCTGCAGTGCCGTAATACCAGTGCGCCGAGCTGTTGGGAGGTGCCTGACAATACATAGTGGCAGATGGTTCCACGGCTCGCACGCTAAAACCAAGGTCAGCAATGGCACGGCTGTAGTTTCCCATACCCGCACCAATGTCCGCGAGGATTGCAGGAGGAGCCAAGCCGATGGCCCTAACAAGTGCCCCCACGATCCTCGGGTCTGCGCATCGGTGTTTCGTATACCTGATGCCGATGTGATCATACACAGTCTTCATTTCTCACCTATGGCGAGCACAGAGCTGAGCCATAAGCGGAGCGCCCTATTCCGCCGATTGGCTCCGGCGCTTTGTTAGCCGTTTGCAGCAAAGCCATCATGAAATACCACAGTACCGCTGGTTTTGCTCTCTGTGAACGGCAATGCAAGAACGTACTCTTGCGGGACGCCGTCAATAACCAGGTCCGGAGGACTTCTGAAGCCGGACCGTTCGTAGTAGTCAGGATCTCCCACGAGCACGCAGCCCTTTGCACCCAATGACTTTAGCGAGGACATGCCTTCACGGATCAGGGATTTTCCAATACCCTGCTTCTGAAATTCCGGCAAGACGGAGATGGGGCCGAGACCATACCAACCAAGGCTACCATCGGAAATGGTCACCGGCGAGAAGGCTATGTGCCCTACCACCTTTTTCCCAGCAACTGCCGCCAACGAGATTGTGAGCGCGTTCGCATCTCGCAGTGCATTAATAATGAACTGTTCCGTGTGGTTACTAATTGGAAGATTCTCAAAAGCTGCTTTCGTGATCTCCGATATCGCTTTGATGTCCGACTCGATCTCATTGCGGATAACGATGTTCATGTCCAACTCACACCTCGTGCTTCATCTAATTGCATTGGTTGTCTGATGACTGTTTTCCATCTGGCCGGATCGGCTTTCCTGATGTCGCTCAAGTAGATTTCGTGATGTTTTCCAATTCGTTTGCCCCTGGAGTCGATAAACTGATGCACTTTCTCGATCGCAGGTCCTTCTTCGGAGAACGGACCTACATGAAGAATCTGCGCGCATTTTCCTTCAGATAGAGCCTCAAAACGCACCGTCGAGGATGCAGAAAGTTTTTTCTTCTTTCTCAGGTCTGCGATGGCGTTGTTGATCATTTCTCCGGTGATGAATTCAGGTTGCATGATCATCATCGTCCACTTCCAGCTGGACTTATCTTCCGTTGAGAACTCTGACATATCGTCAGTCCACCATAGACCTTCCAGCGGCATGACTCCGTAGTCTATCGCCAACGCGCCCTTCTTGACCATGAACTTCACGGCATACGAAATGGCAAACAGGGTTTCAATTGCGTCCGAGTATTCCTTCGAGGTATTGGGGTCCCCGGATCCATCCACCATCAGGTAGTTCATGGTTGGGACATCAACTTGAACAACCTCTTTGCTTGATGGTTGATAGAGATTCGTCAACTTCTTCTTGAGATCGATTTTCTCCATGGCCCTCCTTATGATGGCTAGCGTAACGGTTGAGGGTTTCTTGAGCCTGCCAGCGGCGTGAATCATACCCTTCGTTTCATCTTCTCGATAAGCTGTGGTCTTATTCATTGCCATCTGCATTGTTTAATTTTCCGCCCATTTTTGCCAAGTATTTCATTGGGTTGAATCAGGAGGATGGCCTGGAATCCTCCAACGCATCGCCCGAGGCGACCTCCGCTTTTGTTCGCCAGTCTGAGGTAGGTGGATGATCTTGTTCTTTTTTTAATTTCATTCCTTGCTGTATTCAGATTATGTCGTTCTCAGATAGAATCGAATCCAGAAATCCTTATATATGAATAAATAGATTGGTAACTTGTTGAATTTAAAATCACCCTGGTAGGCTATGCCGATGCTGGATAAAAAACTGCCAATGATCGATAGCAAAAGATT
>Ga0074195_1001087_pt1 | contig 41992 bp, 47 predicted proteins | sample EPASupsiteHSE623_FD_64525 | JGI IMG/M metagenome (GOLD analysis project Ga0074195, IMG submission 64525) | Bioremediated contaminated groundwater from EPA Superfund site, New Mexico - Sample HSE6-23 | ecosystem: Environmental > Aquatic > Deep subsurface > Groundwater > Contaminated ...
GCCGGGTGGGCCGCGTCAGGCGCCGCGTCCGCCGCCGCGTAAGCCGCGTAAGCCGCGTAAGCCGCCGTGTAAGCCGCGTTAGACGCCGCGTAAGCCGCCGCGTTAGCCGCGTAAGCCGCGTTAGGCGCCGCGTCAGCCGCCGCGTAAGCCGCGTAAGCCGCGTAAGCCGCCGTGTAAGCCGCGTTAGACGCCGCGTAAGCCGCCGCGTTAGCCGCGTAAGCCGCGTTAGCCGCCGCGTCAGCCGCCGCGTAAGCCGCTTTCCTGTTTTCTTCCGTCGGTTCTTTAAGATATTTTTCAGCCGCACCTATCGCCTTTCTCGGCCTATCATCTTTGGGGTACTTGTCCTCAAAAATTTTTAGCACCTGTTTGGCGTCAAAGATGGCATACCTGGCCTGTTTGGGTTTACCCATCAGCCGGACTATCCCCCAAATCGCGTATCGCATTGTGTCCATGCCGCCAGCTATTGCGGATTTCACAAGCGAAACGAGGTCTTTCTTCGGTTGCTTTTCATACCATGATATACCCTCTGAACACGCGCCCAATTTAACTAACTGTTGTTTTGTGATGTTCATTTACTTGCCCTCCTTGTCCTGTGCGGTGTGTCTTTGTATAAGTCCCCTAAGACCTCTTATGGCTAGGCATAATCCCTCTGTCTTGGGGTCTTTGGGGACATAAACTCTTTCTATACACATAAGTATATTGATTAACTCATTTACACATTTTATATCACAACACTCTCGTTCATCCTCTTTAACCGGGGCGGCTTGGCGGGAGAGGATTTCGTCAAACTTCCCCCAGTTACATAGTGACCAACTACCTTTTTGTTCGTGGTCTTTTCTCCACTTTGAAATCTCCTCCACCAGCCCGTCCGAATCCGTGTTCTCGGCCTTGTGGGCGCGGTATTGTTGTAAAACATAGCGCATTTCTTGTTGCGTAGACACATCATGTCTGCTTATTATCATACCCTCCAACCACTTCTCAAACTTGTCCTCGCATTTCATTTGGCCTCCTTGCCCGTCCCGCCGTTCACGCTCGGCTGGCCTTGAAAGGGCTGATAAAACCATTTTATCGTATTCTTCTTTCGGTATAGTAACTGTGTCCGATGGCTTTGAACGCTCGGCGGCGAGGAGGGTTTCAGCATATAGTAAAGTGTCCATAAACCATTTAGAATCATTACATACGGCACCTGTAGCTTTTAAATGCTCCACCATCTTTTCCAGCCCGGTTTTGTCGGTCATATCTTCTCCTCGTAATGGTGCCACTTGTCTGACATTTTGGCGTATTTATGTATCACCTTTTTAACCACTACAAACCGCTTATCCTCGCATTTGAGAGCGAAGATGTGCAGGAGCATTTGGCACACAAGGCGGAAATCTACCCTAACATCTTTAAGCGTTCCGCACCACATGGGGATATTGGTATAGTCAAGGTTCGCCCCGCTAAGGTTCGCCCCGCTAAGGTTCGCCCCGCTAAGGTTCGCCCCGCTAAGGTCCGCCCAGCTAAGGTCCGCCCCGCTAAGGTTCGCCCCGCTAAGGTTCGCCCAGCTAAGGTCCGCCCAGCTAAGGTCCGCCCCGCTAAGGTTCGCCCAGCTAAGGTCCGCCTTAGCTTCTATTGCTAATTTGACGGCTATTTTCATGCTGTCCGCCGTGCAGGAAAATATAACCGCCGAAGTTAACCTGTTTTTAATTTCTATTTTCATAATTTCTCCTTTTCCATATCTTCCGCCACCGTTTTCGCCAGTTCCCACGCCACCTCATAAGCGTCGGCGGAGCCTGTGCAATACTCCCATCTGTGGTCTGGGTCATTGCGGAGCTTGTCGTACTCTTCCATCTTCGTCTTCAACTCGGCTACCAGTTCGGTTATGGTCATAGGGCCTCCTAAAGCAAATCAAACAGTAAATCCTGTCCCGGCAAATCTCGTAAGTTCGTCGTACAGGACGCGGAAGGCTTTTTCGGCGGTTTGTGTCACAACTCCGTTTCCGCATAGCCGTAGTTCATCAGTGCGATTTGTACCCTTAACCATCCAGTCGTAAATCTCGTCCAGTTCCGAATCACTGAGGCCGGACAATCGGGACAGGTCCACCCTAGGGGTAAGCCCATTAGCGTTTCCACCCAGCGGGGATTGAGTTTGGCCGAGTGATTGTATGTTGGCCCCGTTCTCACCATTGGGGGGTTCTCCAACAAGTCCCGCCGTAGCGTTACGTCTGCCTGTCGAAAACTCATGTGATGGTCTTGGCTCTGTGGGGTTGCCCACGCTGAATCTATCCCAGGATTTACCGGGTCTGATGTTGGGGCCTTCCACGACTCTGGGCGGTTCCCAGGCATATTGGGGCTGTCCGGGGCGGGAGGGCCATACTTGACTATCGCCTCCAGCGTGTCCATCCGCGACTTCCCGTCCTGTCTGTCCACCGCGTTCCCGCAACCCTTGTAGTCCCTGGTGGTGGTGGTGGGCCACATCTTCTCCACCGCTTGTGGGGGTGTCACGGGGTGCATACTCCCCTCTTTCTGCTGACTGCTTTTCAAGTTCCCCGTGTGAACGTCCGATACTGTCGCGGAGGGCCAGTTCATCTTCCCCACCACAGTTTCCAAGTTCGGGAACCTCTTGCAGTTGTAACACGACTCTGGTGTTATCGTCGCCCCCATCGCGCTGCATACTCTTGTCGTAGGCCAAGATAAACACCCTTTTGCGCTGGTGAGGCGCGCCGACTTCAGACGCGCTGAATATTCCCCACGCCGCTGTATAACCATCTTCTTCCAGGTCTGCAAGGACTGTGGAGAGTCCAAGCGAAACGTGTCCTTCGACGTTTTCGAGCCAAACAAATCTAGGTCTAACTGCTCTAACGAACTTTCGGCAATAGGGCCAGAGATGGCGGTGGTCAGCGGCTCCGAGTCTTTTCCCGGCATTGCTGAAGCCCTGGCAGGGGTAGGAAGCCACGAATAAATCAAGCTGCTGATAGCCGAAAGGTTCGCAGGGGAAGTCCGTAACATCCGTCCAGATAGGAACCGCGTCCAGGAGTCCCGCTTCCATTTTACTGACCATGTTCGCAACGACGAAGGCATCCCTCTCACAGACAGCGATTGAGCGCAAGCCTGGGATTGCTCGTTTAAGTCCGAGAGCGTTTCCACCGTAACCGTGGAACCACTCAATACAGGTAACGTCAGGTTTTTTGGTAATATCCACATAATCCTCCTAAATCACCGCCAGCAGGGCGGCAAGCGCTATTGTTATCGCGTAAATCACCCATTGATATGGGTATGGGTCAGGCCGCTTGTCTATCTGTATGCGCTCTATTTTCATCATAACCTTTTCGCCTGTATCTCAATGCGCGGGTTTTCCCTGTCGGGCTCATGCTCAACAAAAATTATTTTCTTTATAAAGCTATCGTCGGACACCACAAGTGCCTTTTCCAGCACATGGAATACCGCGTCCAGGATGGCGGGAGCGTCATGGCGCCGGCGGTCCGCAGGTGTGTAATCAAAAGTCCATAACCACCTATTGTCCTCGATACGCGGCGTCCCTGGTATCCGCTGCTCAAGTATCTGCCAGTAGGCGGCGTCCCTGTATTGGGTAAACGGCCGGCGGGGATAATGTTTCCCGGTGCGTGTGACCACCATGCTATTCTTTCCGCCCCGGACCTGGCCCTTAATTGTGTAAATAATCGTCATTTAAATAGCTCCCCCTGTTTGGTGTTTATCTCGGTCATTTTGGATTCGGCTATTCCTATCTGCGGCTCAAATCCTCCGAACTGGAAATTGGTGCCGTGCTCCAGCACGTTGTCTAAAGTTATCCGCAGGACGCGGCCGGTATCCTCCTGGAGCTCTAGGACCTTAACACCGGCTGCCTTAGCTCGGGAAATCTGCTCCTTGCTCCAGGCATAACCGCGCACAAATTTCATGTAGTGCTTGGCGCGCTTCACGCCTTTAACCAGTTTGTCGCCTATTATTTTACCAGGTATTTTCAGCATAATATCTCCTTAAAATTTAAGCCGGGGCAGGGTGTTGGGGTTAGGGGGTTTGGGTTGGTTGGTGGGCCCCGCCCCGGCTATTGTTTTTCTGTGTTCGCCTCCTTTAGCCGTAAACAACGGCCAGGTCGTCTATCATGTTTGAATCCGGATACTGCGGGTCCATGGATTTCTCCACGTGATAGGTCAGCTCTACTGTGTCCTCGGACTTGAAGTGCCGGTTAAGCGTCTCGGCCAACTCCTTGTCAAAGGTTTTGTAGTATTCTCCCGCGACGTAAACGCGAACAGGGCCTCTGCCTTTTGCGGGCTCATACTTGGCTATCAATCCGCTTACCTTGTATGCGGCCGGCTCTTTGGGCTCCTGCTTTTCGGCAGCGGGCGGCATAGGGGCCGGAGCGGGCGGTGTTTCCTTCTTGGGTTCGGATTTCTGTTCAGCAGCGGGAGCGGGAGGGGTTTCCGTTTCGGGCTTCTCGGCCAGGGATTTCTTTGCCTTGTCGGTCAGCTTCTTTATTTCTTCGTCCGTGAGTTTTTCGGTTTTGGGGGCCGGAGTAGTGTGGGGCGGTGTCTTTCCCATGATGGCGGCGGATATGTGCGAGGTGTCTACCCTCCGGGGGCTGAACACCTGGTTGTCCAGCGCGTCCAGTTCCGCTACCGCCTCTATGTAGCGGACCTTACAGGCGCGGCGTATCACGGCCTTCTTAATCATTTCGGCCGCCCACATGGTCCACGTCTGACCGGAGCGCATTTTCGACATACTCCGTATTTTCTCTATCTCGGTGCGGCTCAGGACGTCTATAAAGCTACCGGTCGAGGTCCTGATATAGCAGTAGGCGCCCACTATCGCTTCTACCCGGTCCTCAAACGGGTTTTTGACGTCGTGGCGGTATACTGCCTGGCCGTTCTCCTTGCTGACAGTAAACGTGTCGCCCATATACACGAGCGCGACAGTAAACTCGGTGGAGGGGTCAGCGTTCTTCACTTTGTAGATATAGCCCTTATATGACGGCATGAGCGAGCACTCTTTGGCGAAGGGCACCAGGTAGGCCAGGTTCCGGTTATCCACCGGCAGCCGGATATTGGCCGCGTGTATAAGGCATTTCGCTATGGAGGCCGGCGAACAGGCGCGCAGCTCCGGCTTATCGTATATAACCATGAGGGCCCCGCTTATAAAGCGCAGTATCTCAGGGTCGTCCACCGGCTTTCCTAAGCTGGCGGAAATAAGCGCAAGGTTTGAATCCCTGCGTATCTCGTTCTCTATAACCATCAGTTCGTTTGACATATTATTTAGCTCCTTTTTTATTAGTTGATACGCGCAGGACTCTGGTTTTGCTATCGCTGGCGTATTTCTGATACACCTCCGGCATTTCTGCCTTGAGTTTTTCCGTATCAAGAATGTTTCGGCTCTGTGCCTTCCATGTGACCTTATATAGGTCTGACATGGCGGACTCCGCTTCTCCCATAAACGCTTTTATTTCTGCTTTCAGGGTGTCTACTTTGTTCTCAAGGTCTTTAATGTCTACCTGGTTGGCCTTTATCAGCTCTATTTTTGCGTCCAGGTCGGGGTTGAGTTCTATTTCTTTTCCCACCTCCTGTTTTGGATATAGCGAGTATAAGGTGTCGTTATCGGCTGGTTTAATATCGGCCGGCATTATCCCGGTTACTACATGGTTGTTCCAAAATTCCACCAGTTTTCTGACAACCTCATTTATCAGTTTATCGTTGCGCTCAAGGACTATGCGAACAAAGCGGTGGTTTCCTATAAGACAGGCGACATAGGCGCGCTCGTATCCGGAACAAGCCAGTTCGTGAAGCTCTTGGATTATATATTCCGGAGGCACCTTATCGTCGTCCCATTCCCCCCCTTTAAAAGCCGTAACTGTTTTACATTGAAGAATCGCGCGCTCTCCCTCTACCTTTCGGTCAATATGGCACCGCAGAAAGTCGTATTTCTTATGCGTGAACGGCTCGCTGACTCGGTGGACCTTCTTGCCGGTTTCAAGCATAAATCTCTTGGCCACTATTTCCTCCATTTCGGTCCCTACCCACATACAAAGGTTTTCCTCGTCGGGGGTTATGTGTCCTAATTTTTCCCCCCATATTCTGAGAGGAGTGCCCCAGCGAGATAACCCTAATGCTGCGGCCGCCTCGGACGCCCCTATATATTTCTTCCTTGCTTCCAATTCTTCCTGTGTAAACATACGGCTCCCCTCCTATTTATTGTGTTTGTCGAAATAATACTGCGCCAGCTTTTTGCGGACGCGCTGATAATGACGTATCTCCTCCTGGCTGGTGGGTGTGCGCCCCAGCGCCTTAAAATGGCTGGCCACCTCTATTCTTATGGCGCGGTCCAGGTCACGTTGCCGGCGGCTCCTGTTATCGGGGTCGCGGTAGGATATGTAGAGCATGATTATTCCTTCCTTTTTAAGATATACCAATAGAAATGGGACGCCCCCTATTGCGCGGCCCATGTCGTGAGTAACGCGGTTCGGGGGCGTTGTTGGCCGTGAAGCGCGCAGGTGCGCTTTAACGCCGACAATTTTGGTGTTGGTTCTGGACATGGGCCTTTTTAAAAAGCTGTCCCGGTCTTTCGCAGCCGGGGAGCCGTTATTGACCGGGACAAAAAAATTAATTAGCTCCCCGGTGTAAGAAAAGTATACATCACCCTTAACCGCTTGTCAAGGTTTTAAGGCATTAATTCTTCTAATACCAGTTTAAGCAAAACTTATACCACGGCCGGAGGGGGCAGTAAAGATTTAAGTTTTTCCACGGCCTCCATCAGTATGGCCTCCTGCGTCGGAGTCGCGCCGGCGTCTATCGCCAACTTCCAGGTGCTCCAGAGCTGGTCTATGGCCGCGCTTAACATATTCTGAATAGCCGGGTCAAGGGTGGAGAAATGGGACATGACATATTTCTTTTTGTCCTCTCCAGGCGCCGCCGGCATTTTCTCGTTGGCGACCATCATCAGCGCCAATATAGCCAGGTTCAAGAGCCCGTCAACCTTTGGGTTCCCGGTCTTTATGTTCTCCACGGCCGCTATTTCTTTTCCGATTACCTGGGCCGTCCATTTACAGGCGGCTTTCACTATCCTCTTTCCAAACAGGCCGACCATAAGAGATATAACCGCCGTGCCACCAATGGCTGCTCCGATATGCCCCGTCAGCCAATTCAGTATCCCGTCCATGTGTCCTCCTTAGAATTTCTTGACAAGTCCGCCGTATATTATCTGTATGGTTTCCCCGGTTTCAAAGTTCCGGGTGGCGCCTATGCCAAGTGTGATATTGTCTATCAGTATCGGTTTTTCCGGCATGAGATAGTTTACCACATTTCGGACGGGTTTTACCTTCTCGTATAAGTAATCGCCCAGGAAAAACTTAACCCCGGCTCCGGGGATTACTGTGCTGGAGCTATCCAGCGGCTTTATGCCTATAAAGTCCACCGAGGCGTAGCCATACCTGTAAAGATAGGTGCTGGAGCCGGTGTAATAGCGGTGTCGGCCCAGGTCCTTGCACAGCTCTATCGAGGCATTGTCGAGAAGGTGGAAGTTCTCCGAGGCCGTAACAGATTTCCACCAGGCACCAAGCGTTTCATCTATCGTGGCCGCCGTGGTCCTTGTTGCCGGCATGGCCAGCAGTAGCAGCGATACGAGTAACTTGTTCATTGTCCCTCCGTTTTAGTTTATACAGCAGCCGTCTAAGCCGGGCGATTTCGTTTAATATCAGGCGCTTCGCCAGGCGCCTTGTTGCGATTCCTATATCGTCTAACCTTTTCATGTGCCGCCTTCCATTTGTCAAAAAGGTATTTTACAAGTTCGGGTATGAGGGTGGAAATAACGAGTCTTAATATATTCATAGGCCCCGACCCGTTGCGTTTATCTTGAGCCCCGTAATGCGTTCCACCACCTCTATAAATTCCCTGAAGTTGTGGTTGCCTATCGCGGCCTCCCCGTATGGGAAATCGAAATGCTGGTGCCGGCCGGTGGTGCTATGAACGGATACATCAAGCCGCTCTTTCAAGCTGTCGTCTAAATAGTTGTCTACGGAAAACGTATGTATGCTTTTTGTTAAATGCTGAGTCATGGCTCGTTTATAATCTCCAGGACTATCTCCTCTTTTCGGTCTTGTGCTGCCTGAAGAATAGGAAATAGTTTATCAAATGCGACCTTTGATTCCCAAATTCCGCCAGGGCCTTTCTGAAAACCCAAAAGGATACAGCCCTCAGTATTGGATTCATCGTTGCCTGGGTGCATACGGACACCGGTAAAATTATTTACGTCAAGGATATGCGGCATTGGGCGCTTAAACCGCACAGATTCGTCTATTATAACCTTATAAGTGCCGGCCGGTATTGCCGTCTTTCCTGGGACCTTAACACCTTCCAGGCGCGCCGTGTCCTCCAGCGTAAAGCAGAAATAAGTCCCGTCCACCTTTAGGCGCCCCATGGTCCTATTATCTTCATACCATTTTCTGGTAAGCGTTAATTTCATTTTTTGTGCTCCGCTAGGGCCCTGATTATTATTGCCATGCGCTCAGGGTCTATCCCACACCATGTGAGAAGCCCGGCCAGGACCACCCACCCACCCGTCATGAGCCAGCGCCACACCTTCAGGGAGTCTAGGGCGCGGCCGTGAGAGTCGCAGCGGGGCTTCTGGTCCTGTATCCATTGGTTAATGGCGGCCTGGCCTTTCAGCAGGTTTTTAACGTCTGTCCGGTGTTCGGCCCATTCGTCTTTGCTAATCCCCATTATCTTATCTCCGTTGCCTTAAGTAAAATCTCCGATTTCCCGACCGCCATTGATATTGACCTGTTAAGCTTGACCGCCTGTTGGTGTGTGGCGCACCCTCCGAGGAATAGTAGCGCGACGCTGACGGCTATCATAACGAGCATCCAGAGCCACGGTTTATTTAATTTCATTTCTTTTCCAGTGCCTCTATCCGCTTTATTAAATCCTTTATGACTTCGTTTTGCGCCGACACCGTGCCTGTCAGATTGCGTCCATACTCTATAATAGTATCTGTAGATTTTGTAACCTCATTAAAAACTTTTCTTTTCGCTTCTTTCCGTACAAAATCTGTCATTTTGGCGTGGTCAAGTCCTTTCCCATTTGCCTTTTTACCCATAGACTTTACGGCGGAATACGCGATTGCCAGCGTATCAGGATAATCCGTGCGGTCTATATATCCGAGCGAAGAAGTCCAAGATGAAACATAAAGTTGAGAAGTGGGGTTTGTTTCACCTATGCCGACGTTGCCATTGCTTAAATTACCATAAATTGTGTTCCCAATGTTCAACTGATTGGACCCGGTAGCAGATGGGGCTGAAATTCCACACCCTATAATAATATTGCTAGAACCTGAGGTTATGTTCCCCCCCGCACCATCGCCTATGGCTGTATTATATGCCCCAGTAGTGCCAACTAAAGCCCTGAATCCGACAGCAGTGTTGCCATCGCCACCAACATTGTAATAAAGTGCTTGATACCCAACAGCCGTGTTGTTATTCCCCGTGCTCAATTGCGAAACCGGATAATTCCCAAACGCCGTGTTAAAGTCACCAGTAACAGTTGTTTTCGCCCCATGGCCCAAAAACATATTCTGATTTGTCGTATCAGAATTTAGGAGATTAATAACTTGTAATACATTATTAGGCATAGTCGTGCCTATGCCGACGTTGCCAGCGGCAGATATCCTCATTCTTTCTGCCACACTTCCGGCGTTTGCCGTTCTGAAATTTATCGCTCCACTATTATCTGCTCCGTCCCTTATGCCGTATATTGTCCCGATATTAGTCGTTGCAACGCCGTTATCTTCTATTGAAAATTGTAATCCAGAACCATGCCCGTCTACCATGTCTACAGTAGAAGCACCAACTAATTGAAGCACGGCAGAAGGACTATTTGCAGCCGGGATATATTTAACCATCTTAACTGGGACAGCAACCCTACTTGTTACTAATAGAATGTTTGTCCCCGGAGTAGTGTTAGTTCCAATATACACGGAACCATTCGCTACTTGTAGCGTGCTTCCCCCCACGGAGAACGCGCTACCGGTCACTGTGGCGGTGGAGGCAGTTAGAGAGCCATTAACTGTCATTGATGATGCTATTACCTCCCCATTCGTGAAATTGTGTTCCAACGCTTTATATGATATGTTCTTCCCATCTGCTTTTACAAATGCTCCATATCCTGCACCCATAGTGCTTTCAGCACCTATAGAAAAATATAGAGATGAGTTTGATTGGAAATTTAGGACGGCCTGTGATGGGCCATCAGCATTTATTATCTGCCCTGTGGTGAATGTGTTAGCGGATGATAGGGTTGCCGCAGTAGATATTCCAGTAGTAGCCGCATTGAGTTGCGACATGATTGCGGCGGTGGAGGTTATCACGCCCGTTAGATTGGCCCCGCTACCGCTGAAAGCCGTGGCAGATAGAACGCCTGTGTTGGGTGTGTAGTATAGTGTATTTTTATCTCCGCGTATTTGGTAATAATCCCCTGTATCTGCCGAAAATATTACGGAATTAGGATTATTGTCAGTAGTGTTTGGTGCTATAAACGGATATGTGGCCTTGTAGACACTTAAAGGATATGCCCCGCCCGATGTATAGATAGCAGTTGATGGTATCACGCCGCTTGAATACGCCACACCCGTCAAATCAGAGCCAAAGGTGTAGGTAGATAGATTTATCAGCGAACCGGGAACAGTTGTAGAGCTTGACAGGACACCCTCTAAAGAGGCCATGCTGTGATTGTGTGTGTCCGAACCTACCGCTATGGCAGTATAGACACCAGATATATCCCCGGCGAACTGTGTGCTGGTGGTCAGGGCATACCCAACCGCCGACACTAGATTATCTATCCTTGCCGTGGTGGTGGACATGGACGACCAGAGCGTTCCGGTGTCCTGCGCTATGTAGAATATCGGAGCCGTGGATGCCACTATTGCGGCGGTGGAGGTTATCCTGCCAGCGTATTCAGAGGAAGTCCAATGATAGTATTCCCCGGCTGTCCCACCCTGGATTCCAGATAAATCATTGTGATTGTTGACCACGGAAGCCGTGAATTTAGTAACAAAAGCGGATTGGATTGAAGTAAACGTAGTATCACCCTGTTTAAGTATTATCTTTGCCGCCAGAACTGCGTTAGAAACCAGATAAGGCGGAATTGAAGATGGCGGTAGCGCGGCCTGTGCCTGTGCCAATGACTGTCCACTGGTTATTCCATATTGGATATATAAATCGCCCTCCATACAAACATATACCCATATATCGGCGTACTTAGCTACGCCTACTGCGGCGGTTGATGTTCCGGTGTCATAGAAAGCACCTAGCGTTTTGAGATTGCTTATCTTAGTCCAGTTCGCCCCGTTACGATGATACAGGCGGTAGGTCGTGGAACTAACAAGCCCGACATTCTCTGTGTTAGCGTCAGGAGTTTGTATCTGTAGATTACCTAGATAGAACACCCCGTCAGTAGAGGCAATAGCGGAAGTAACTGATACCCCGGCAGATATAGATGCCCCTGACATACGCTCTATCCCACGAAGAATTAAGCGCTCATGGTTCCTGCGAACAAAGTTATCTATCCGTATGCCACCGCTTATTATGTCGCAATCTGTCCCATCTCTCCATACACGGCCTAAAATAAATTGGTCGGTTTGCCGAACACTCGTTCTATCCGTTGTGCTGGATATGTGCGGGTCTCCGCCGTTATGGTCAACGTATATCCATGATTCTACACCATCTTCCAATACCTGATTCTTAGCGTTAAACCGCATAAACCGGGTATCACCCATAGTTGAATCTTGCGTCTTTATTAGTCCGATTCCTGCGGACACATTTACGCTACCATCCCCTGCGTCTGTTATCTCGCCACCGCTAACCAGCCCGCCCGATTGCGTCATGTCCATCCAATCATGGACTGTGTAGAACGTGGTAGCACCCAAAACAGCGTCGTTTATCTTATAGTCATTAGCGGTTACGGAAGTTACCCATAAACCACCATTGATAGTAGCAGAAGAATTAGCCATGTCTGCTACAAGGATATTCCCAATGTTCAGGTAGCTGTCCGTAGCTGGCAATGGCGTTAGAACGCCATACCCTATCAGGATGTTGTTTGAGCCGTAGGTCAAGTTGTTCCCGGCTTGCGCTCCTATGATTGTATTGCTGGAATATGGAAGTGCCAAAGCAGGGCCATAACCAGCGTTATACCCTATAAGCGTATTATAAATTCCGCTTGATTGCCACCTACCCGCAGAGTTGCCTAGATAGGTGTTGGCTATGCCCGAACTGTTATCCCCGGCTAGAACGCCGACAGAGGTGCTATAATCCCCGCCTGTGGTTGATAGGACTACGCTATCAAGTATACGATAGTTGGGTGCCGTGATGGTCTGAGAAAACGTATTGGTGGAGTGAAACGTGTTGGATATGTTGACGTATGCCGCCGTGGTCAGGTTGGTGTCTATCCTGGAGAACGCGCCGTAGAACTGGAGGGCGTTCATCGTGCTAGTGTTTATCTCGTTTGAGGCGTAGATTATACCCGTCGGCGCCAGCGTCACCACTGTCTGCCCGGCCGGAGTGCTCACTATCCCTATCCCCTGGTCGTATATTGTGAGGGAGGAGCCGGACACCAGACTCACGGCGTCCTTGAAGTTGACCTTGCCCTCGAACTGGTTGCGCCCCGTGAACACGTTATTAGCCGGCTTGTAGGCGGCCGTGGAAGCCGCCGCAGCCAGCGGGTCCAGGAACCATGCCGTGGCCGTGGTCAGGAACAGCTGGAAGGTCTGCGTGGTAGTGTCCAGGGCGTATATGTGCGCGCTGGTCGTTGACATGGATACCCACAACGTCCCGGTGGAGCTGGCTATCTGGTCAATCTGCGCCTTTATGGCCGCCGTAGAGGTTATGACGCCGGACAGCGTTGCCGGCGTGTGCGCGTGGCTATCGTCCGTGACCGCTATGGCGCTATATGTTCCGGACACGTCGCCGCCAAATGTATCCGTCTTTAAGATATAGGGCCCGGAAGGTGAGCCGACATTGAGCTTACTCAGCAGCTCGTATAAGTAATGAAAGTTTCGGAAATCGTCCTTGTCCTTTATTTTGGCGGGGAATATCTGCGCTCCAGCCGGCGCAGCCATCATTAGTAGGGCCAGGGCGAGTTGCTTCACAGGCCCTCCAGCGCGCTTGCGGCTCGCTTGGCGGCTCCTGTTGCGCGCTCTATATTCCCCTGTTTCATGGCGACGCGATATTGAGCGGCGGATATGTCAAACCGGTTCTTTGCCATCTGTAATTTGTGGAGGCGATACATCTCGTCGCTCGTCCTGTTTATGCCCAATTCCTTCAGGTTGTGGTATTCCTCGTTGTAGGGGAACGTGAGCGTCTTAGGGTTGGAGGCCCAGGATATAAGCTGCGCCGCCTGCTGTGTTCCAGGAAGTCCGCCTAGCGCAGATATGGCTATCAGGGCTTTCTTGAGTCCACGTATCTTCTTGTATTCATTTTGAGCTGTTAGAGCGTCCCGGCCATTAACAAACAGTTTAAGGAAGGTGTCGGCCACCGGGACAGGGACGGAGCCGTATCTCCAGGCAGATATAAGTGAGCTCATAAACGGGATATTCTGGAGCGCGGCGATAGCGTAATTCTTCCACATATCGTCGTCGTCGTCAGCTCCGGTAACACCAGCGGCCAGGCCATACCCCATAGTGCCGAGGGCGCCGAGTATCATTCCGCGCGACATTCCGCGCAGCCCGGTTTCCAGCGCCATGCCGGCGGCCAGCCAGGAATAAGCGGCGGCCCGCTCTCCCATCTTCATTTTGGGTATATCGTAGGTCATGTAAAACCAGCGGTTTATCTGGAAATTCATAAACTGAAGGAGTGATTTATTTATAGACTCATTCTTTAATCCGTAGTTTCCGGAGTTGAACATTAGGCCCATATCAATAAAGAAGGGGCTGGCCTGAGTCTTTCCGAGCGCCAATTCCGCGAAGTCAACCGCCTTTAGGTCGGCCGGCTTAGAATAGTCCACCTTGATACCCATTTCCCCGGCCTTCTTTTTATATGCGGCCAGCGTTGTCGCGGTAGCCACAAGTTGGTCCACCCATTTCATGGGCCCATATCCCTTCTGCTGAATCCAATGGAGATATTTAGATTCGGACACGTCAATAAAGCTCAGGTCGTCGCCTATGCGCTCCCGGAGTTTTGGGAAATTGGCGCTTAACCATTTCTGGAGTGGCTTGTTGCCGGTCATTTCTATCCAGGCCGAGAGCACGTTTCCTCCCCCCAGGTAGGAGGCCGCGTCGCAGAAGGACGTGGCCTGGACCAGGATTGTTGTAAGTTTGTATCCCAGCGTGGCGGAGCCCACGTTCTTCCTGAGCGTGTCAAGCCATGCCAGCTTCCTGGCGCCCAGCGTCCGGCCCTGCCTAGCCAGCAGGTCCAAGTAGAGCTTTACGTGTTTGTATGAGCCGGTCTGCCTATATATGTCGTCCTCTATTATTTCAGCAAATTTCTTTATATCCTCCTGGAGGGATATAAAATAACAGGCGTCATTCATGTGCTGAATAAACACTTTAAGAGCGTTTATTTTTACAGGGCTGATAGCATTGGGTAGGCGCGCCTTTGTGAATCCGCGCGTTATACTCTTGCGGGCACCGGAGAAATTATCCAGCGAAAGGGCCATACGTTCCAACACTTCCATTTCGGTCAGCTTGTTCCAATCAGTTATGTAGCTGAAATAGTTTTCTACTGTCCCAACATCTTTGTTGTAGAGTTTGCCCATTATGCGCTTAACCTCGGGGAATATGCTCTCCATGGACTCCCGCATTTTGTTGTAAACAGCCATTTCCTCCGGGGTTAATGTAAGGTTTTCAACGTATTCCCGCGTCAGGTCGGGCAGGGTGGCTAATACGCGGTCGGTTCCTCCGGCCTGGACCTTAAAAGCGTATATGCCTATCCGGTCCATGGAGTCGCTATTGAGATTATATTTATCCACCAGGTCGAGGACCGGCTCAACGTATTGACGTTTCAGGTTTAAGAATCCATGGAAATCATCGGACAGGACCTGATACATCTTAAAGTGGCCGCCGTCGTAGGTGGCGTTTCCGCCGTCAAAGCGGTCAAACAGTATGGCGATAGGCGACAAGGACCAATAATGCTCCTGGGCCTGCTCCCATCGCTTCCGCAGCATATTTCCTTCCTGAGTTATATTGACCGGCGGGACAATGTTATTCAGCAGGTCGCGCAGCCAGGCGTTCTTTTCCATCTCCCAAGCCATCTCTTTCTGCTCCTGCGCTTCTCGGCCCACGGCCTCGATTATCAGCAGGTCGCGGTATATCACTTCCAGCTGGTCCTCTGATATGTCCATGACCGGCCGGCGGGTAAGGATTTCAAGCTGCCGGCTAATATTGTCGGGGATAAACTGTGACCGGCCGGTTTTCCTCATACGCTCAACATAGTCGCGCATGGCCTTCAGCCGGAGTATGGTATCGGGGCGGTGTTTTACCAGGTCTATCTCTTTCAGCAGGCCCCTGACGGCCTCCCGGTATTCCACGTCCACCTTTGCGCTACTGAGCGCCCTATCCGCCACCTTCTTAATATCCTCTATCAGCTCCCGGCGCCGTATCTTCTCGGCCTCCTCGCTGGCCCGGACCACGGCCTTCCCCAGGTCGGTGGTGGTCTTTGATTTACCGACCAATGCGATATAGCGGCCCCTGGCGGCCGTAGGCAAGCTCTCGGTGATGAATTTAACAATCTCCCTGCGGATAGCGTCCACGGAGGCGTTGCGGACGCGCAACTGTGTCATTATTTCGGCCCTGGTTTGTTTGGCAGCGGCTCTAGCGGCGCGCGCCTCTGAGGCCAGTTTAGCGTTCAGGAGCTTCATTTCTGTGCTGACCACTTCTTTATCCACCGGTCTAACACCAGTTTGCTGCTCAATGGTCTGCTTTGTCGGCTGGCCCTCTATAATCTCAGGGCCTTTGAATTTAAAGGACGTTTCCCTGAACATCTGCGGGCGCGCGGTTATAAGTTTCCCGCCTATCCTGACCAGCATGGTGCCCAGCGTGGGGTCAATGGATATTATCTGCCCGGTAGTGCCGGCCTCCAGCCCTTCTTTAAACAGTTTATTCTTTAGTTTGGCGCGCAGCGTTACCTTCATTCCGACCTTTATCTTGCCCGAGCGCATAAGGTCGTGGTATTGCCCCTTTGAGAATTGCGACATACTCTCGCGCGGTATTTCCATGAAAGCGTCGGTTTCGGTGCGGCGCCCTTTGGCTATTGAATTTACCAGCCGTCCAGCGTTGGATTTCTGCCACTCCACTCTCCAGCCGGGTATATGCCCCAAACGTGCGCTAAAATAATTTCCATCATCTTCCAGTAAAACCATTTCGGTGTATACCCCGCGCAGCACAGCCCTCTTTGGTAGTTTTGCCATGCCTTCTCGTCCGGTAGTGAGTATCACATTAACGGCCCCATAAAGAGCGGCCTTTTCATTCACGTATGAATTAAAGTTGCTGTTGGGCTCCACCTGGTCAAAGGAAAGCAGGTGTAGGTTTGCGTCCAGGAATAATATTCCCAGCTTACCTCCCTGTAAAGTTGATTTGGCAAAAGCGGCGGCCTCGCTTACATAGTATTTTTTAAGGTCCCGGTATTGCTCTTTTGTGGTCTTGTATTGCTGGAAATTAACCTTTCTACCCTCAGGGGATATGACGGCAAATTTCTCATGGTTGACTACTATGCCGCCCTTGAATGTGTCGCCGAAATGGAAATGTATGGCCTTTGTGAATCCTATGTCGCCCACTCTTTTACTTCTCTGATTTATTCCGGAGGGTGTAGGGTCAGCAGAGGGATGGTTGTGCGACACATAGAATCCGTCCGCGCCATATACCCGTATACCCTCGTTCACGAAATTCTTAAAGTCTATGCTGGCCACATCAACAAACGTCAAATTTCCGGACGTGTAATGCTTGGAGCCCACTATCTTATTGTTCTTGACGTATATTACCAGCAGGTGCTCTATCTTTGGGTGGCGATAAACGGCCGCCATTTCAGCCACGTCCTGTATGGTGTCCACAACAGTTCCCACAAATGACGCCAGGCCGCTTTCCTTCCACATCTTCTCTATGCGCTCAATGGCCTTATCTAGCCGTAGGTCGTGCCACGGCCCAATGGGCTTCACGTTCTCTTTTATTTCTTTCGCCACTTCCGGGAGCGTGTCATTGGTAACGCCGCTGGCCTCCTCCTCTGTCTTAGTGAACAGCTCCGGCTGATAGGTCTTGTTAAATAGGTCGTCCGGTGAATATGGTGTTGTGCTGCTTTCCAGTTTAGAGAGTATGTTTATTGATTTCTCGTCGAAGATTACGTAGTTGTGAGTTCCCGCCTCTATTAATCTTGTCGTAAATCCGGCGGCTTCTTTTTCTTTCATGTATTCAAGCGCCTGCTCTCGCGTCTTGAATTCATCTGTCGTGGTGTATTCCCCTTTATCTGTAAAGAGTTTTACCTTGTAATTGCCTTTATCTCGGCTCATTTGGTCTAAATATTTTATGCCTTTTATACCAAGGGAGTTAAGGGCTTTTGACGCTGCTTTATTTCCTTCATTCCATGGCCCCATAGTTCCAGGGTCAGGAGCCAAGTATCTTCCGATTTTATGGTATAATTCTGCACCCTGTGTTTTTAATTCCTTAAAGCCAATATCTGCCTTTTTGAGAAGGTCCTGCGCCTCTTTAACGCGGAGCATTTTTAATATGTCCGGCTGCTCATTCAAGGGTTTATCCCAATCCAGCAACACGTCGTCCTCCGGGATATCCACCTGGTAGATTTTACCTTGTGATATCTCGTTTCCTTCCTCGTCATACGCCTTAATATCCGTTGCCTTTAATTTCTGCACCTTCTTAATGGTTGTGTTGCTATACCCATTAGATTTTGTAAAGAAAGATTTTAATTCGTCAATATGCTCATGCATTAAAATTCTTTCCAATACTTCGGCCCATTCGGTATCGGTTTGTGGTGCTATTTCATACCATTTGGCCACATCTTTTCCAAAAAGTTTATATTGATATGGAACAGCTGTGGTTGTATCTCTGTAATATTCCGCCACCTCTCTCTTTCCGGCGAAGTAAAGCCCCCAGCCGTATACCTGCGCGCCTTCGCCTGTGCCTATGTGGTCCAGTGTGAATTTGCTGAAATCATAGGGAGAGCCGTGCCACGCCGGTTGCTGTGGGATAGTGAAATTTATTTTTGTGGTATGGCTGAGAAATGGTGTTTTCGGCTTTTTATACCTGAGTCTGAGTTTTACAGAGTTCTCGTATACATCTTTGGCAGCGGCCAACACGGATTTGTCGGACTTTGGCGATTTCCCTCCAGTAAATGTTTCTATCGCGTCCCTCATGTTGCCTATCAGGTCGCTGTCGGTCATTTGACCGGAGCGTTCCGCTTCCGGCTTTAGATATTCATGGTAGCCGAGCGTGAGCTGTTGCTCCAGGCCGGCCCCATTGGTGTCCTCGCTTAAATTTATATCCTCCTCCGTCATGCGGATATCTTCCTCGCTTATCCGTTTGGCGTATTCGGTTTCCAGGGCGTTTATCTCGGCGCGGGGGGCTTTGGCCTCGTAGCGTTTGAGTATATGTTCCTCAAGAACGTCGGTGCTCATTTCTTCCGGCTTATACTCCGTCCCCTCCTCCTGTATGGTCGGCTTGCCAAATTCCTGCTCATAGGCAGCGTCATTGAGTTTGTCAATGGCCATATTCAGGTCGTGTTCGGGTATTATACCCAGCTCATACATCTTTCCGGCCACCTTGTCCAATGGTAGACCGCCCTTGCTTTGTCGCCTGAATACGTGACCCATACCCTCCAGATTACGCAGGTCCCCGCCGTGGTGTTTTCTGTAAGAGTCGGGGTCTATAAATATACCGGCGTCGCGGAGCTGTTTAAATACCGAGGGGCCTTCCTGGTAGAGTTCGGGAGTTGCTTCACGCTCCCATTCTTCCATGACCTTGTTTTCAATATCTGCGTATTGCTTTCTCACTTCATCAGGGAGGGTTTCCCCGGCGCGTATAGCGTTCTCTACAAGCTCGGCGTGTTGTTCTGGTGTGGCCTCCGGAAATCGCTCCTTAAAGCGTTCCCTGGTCATAAAGGCCGGATTGTCGGTTTCGTCAAGCTCCGGCAGAGATAAATCTTCCTCTATGGGTTGTTCCTCGGCCTGCGCTTCTATTTCAGCTTCTTTTTCCAGCTCCTCGACGGCCGGCTCTGGAGTTTTCTCCGGAGTTAAAACGGCCTCCAGGTCTGCGGCCATCTGGTCCACATTTTTATTCTCGGACACGCCTTTGGCAACAACCTCGGTCACTACCTTCATGGCCGCTTCCTTATCGGGCAGCAAGGCGTCCATCTCGTCGCCGCTCATGTCCATTAATTCAGCGGTCTTTTTAAGGACGTCGGCCTTGAGTTGTATCTCCTGGTCCTGCGCCTCTATCGGGGTGGAGGTGGGTGCCGGGGGAGGGGGAGGGGCCGGCGGCTGCGGTGCTATGCTGTTTTCCAGTATCTGATTGAGCGCAGCGGCTGAAAGAGTCTGCTTGTCAAATTCAGGGGCGGCCGTCTGCTCACTCTGAGCGACCAGTTGCTCGGCCATTGTATCAATGCGCGACCACTCGGATACAGGTGACACGGCCTTCAGAGCGGCTACCGGGTCCGTGGCCGCCATCTTCCTGGCCCTGTCTATATCTGCCGGGGATATATCGGGTTTTACCTGGACCTTGGCCGCAGCCGATAACATGGCGCCGGGGGCCGTCATGCCAAAACCGGACACTCCGCCCACAAGGCCGGCGTTCAGCGCGCGCTGGCCTATACCCTTGAGCGCCTTTGGGTTCTCTCCGGTGGCGAAGTCTGAGAAATCTTGCGCCACGGAGTTTATGGTTTCCTCGTTAGCTTCTCCCAGGGAGGTGGCGGCTAGGGTTTTACCCATGGCCTTGAATATATCCTTGGCCTGTTTCTTTCCAAATTCCTTGACCAGCGCCTTCTCCCATTTCTTAAATAGGCCAAAGGTTCCAAAACTCTCTGTGAGCCCCTCCAGGGCCGCATTGGAGCCCACATCTATTCCCACCGCCGCCGGGTCTATACCGCTCTGCTGCGCTTCCTTCAGTTTCTGACCGCCGGCCACCGCGCTCATACCTATAAGTCCAGCGGCGCCAGCGCCCGTCATGGCGGACGCTATAATGCCCGCCTGCATGGGCGCATTGTTTATAAATTTTAAAGCCAGCTCCTTCCCGGCCTGAGCATAATCTCCGCGCTTTATGGTTTCAATGGTGTCGGCCTCCAGCTCCGGCAGCCGATACTTGGCCGATTCCTTCTCATAGAATTTGGTGGCGGGGTTGTCTACCAGTATTTCCGGCGGCTTAACCTGGAGGTCGGGTCGCCCTACGGCCTTCATAAGCAGATTCTGCGGGATAGAAGCTACGGAATAGGCGGCAGCGGGTATCCGCATTATTCCAATATTCAACTCTGACAGGCCCTTTATAAAGGCCGCCCCAACCTTTGATTGGTCTTTTGGCGCCTCTATGGTGGCAGGTTCTGCGGGTGCCGGGATAGGCGCCGGTCGCTCCTCCGGCGTGGTGGGCCCCGTGGTGGCGACCTTTGGCTCCTTAAATATCTGGTTGTATTCGTCCTGGGATATGGCGCCATCTACCAGCGCGATATTGGCAAATTCTTCACGCGATATAGCGCCCACCTTATACGCTTCAGCCGCGAGGTCTATTTTTTTCATTTCTCTATTCCAAATAGCATATCCCTGTATTTTTTCTTTTCTTCAGGAGTTATTTCTTTGGCCGGCTTGCCTTCGGCTGGAGCCGGGGATTTGGGAGATTTGTTGCCCAAAAACTTTTCGTATATTTCTTTTCCGAAATAATACCCTGAGCCGGCTATTGGAAGCGCCGGCATAACATATTTATTTATCCATGAGTCCTTTTTTTCAGGACCCATGGGCAGGTTGGATTCTCCTGAAATTCTCAGGCGCTCATATATCTTCTGAGCTATCCTGGGGTCCTGGAGCGTGTTATATGCCGATAGCAAACTTTCAATGCTTGGCTCGTCGCTGGGCGCAGCGCCTTTGGATTTTCCTTTATTCAATAAATAATTATAGTATGCCTCCTGCTTGTTGTAAAGTGATTTCTTGGCGTTTTCGTCAGCGTCAAAGCGGGAGCGCAGGCCGGAGTATGTGTTGCTCAGTTTCGCTTCCGCGCCGGTAAATTCCGGGTTCGGTTCTGTCTTATTGAGGCGGTATCCCTCCATTATGTCGCGCGGGCTCATGCCGTATTTGGCTATAAAGGCGCTTTCGACCGCTCCGGTCGCCTGATTCTGCTGTATCCTGGACTTGCCTAAAATGTCGCCGCCACCGCCAGGGCTATTAATGCTGCCCATGTGGCCGTGTAGCCGGTCCCAGGCCGCGAGCATGGGGTTCTGCTGGCTCATGGGGCCTCCGGGAACGGATATCCAACTGGCAAGGCGCTGTAATTCTTTTTCTTCGTCGCTTAAAGGCATAATAGCTCCTTAGTATATGGGGCGTTTCGTTAGGTCTGCGTAGAAGTCCCCCAGCCGGCGCCGGCGCGCCTCCAGGGACGGGTTATTAAATTGGGCCACGTTGTAATACGGGGTGCCAGCGGTAGCCGATTTAAGGGGCTGAGGATTGGGATTATACCCGCCCAAAAATGACGTGTTCGATACCGGCGTAGGAGGAGTATAATTCATGGCCGGCTCCTGCTCAATGTCCGGGCCCTGAACGCCGGGGGCGCCGTAAGAGCCGCCGAGCTGTTGGACGGGTTCGGGGGAGGCGCCGTATATATTCATTTCGTCCCCCTGTGAAGCCCGGTATGCGCGCTCCTGGGCTGAACGCATAGCTATACCGCGCTCCCTCACGGAATTAAATGCGTCTGTTCGCTCTGACTCCAGGTCGCCGAGCCCCTGCGCTTGCCTTGCCCTCCAGAAAGGGTCGTCCGCTTCAGAGCCGGTGGCGCGTATTGCCTTGTTCGCCTGTTCTTCGACGCGCCTCCTCAGCCGGTTATACCAGGTGTCGTTCATTATGGAATTGTAGGGTATAGGCATATATCAATCCTTTATCAGCTCGTTTACCCGGAAGTAGACGCTGTATAGTTTGAGCCGGAAATATTTAGACACCTCAGCCGCGCTGAATTTAAAGCGTATCTGCCGGACAGGGTAGGACGTTTCAAACAATCCTTCCACCTCTTTTTGAATGAAGTAGGAGCCGGACAATGAAGTAGTTGTCGAGTTCCATACTGTGTCCCTGTTTCCTTGCCAGGAGATAGTCAGCGCGGTCAGCCCGGAGTTCTCCGCGTTGAGCCAAAAGCGGTCTATAACCTTGTGGTTGTTTATGGCACCGAGTGAAAAATCCTTTGTTGTCCACCATGAGCTTATAACATTTCCTCCAAATGTCGTTGCTGTTTCGTCGAGTATATACCAAAGTTTTGAGAGGGTGGTTGTTGAACCGGCCACCATCTTATGGTTGTATTCCCCTATGGCGCCGTAGGTCTGGTCTGTGAATGTCCATTCCTTGTTCTTCTGCCATATAAAGGTCAGGTCGTTGTAGTCGGCCGAGTTGGAGGACACGCTGGCCACGTATCGGTGGTCCCTAACACCGGAGGCCACGCGCGGCGCTGAGTAGCCCTGCGAGTAGGCGGAATTAACGTAAGCCATCGTGACCGAGCACGTGGTGGTCGGCACATTGGGGTCTATCATAAACTGATAGTATTTATAGACTCCGGCGCTTATCTTTGCGTCCTCGTTTTGTAGCGTCCATGTTGGGCTGGCGGCTGTTTGAGTATAGGTATACGTGGCCGACCGGACATAGAAAATAGGGTTGGCGCCGGCCGTGGTCTTAGACACTGAGAACGCTCCCCATTCCGCCAGGTCCGACAGATATTTTACCTCCGAGTAGTAGGCCGCCGTAGACAGCACCGACACCGATATATTGGTAAACGAGGACACGGCCACGTTGGAGGAGTAGTTGACGCCAAACGAAAAATACCTTTTATTCGTGGGCGCCGTGGTCCCCGTTAAAGATATGGTCCCGCCGTATGAAATGGTCGCTGCCGTGTCTCCGCTATACCAGGCCACCTCTGAGTTCTGCCCGTTGGCGTCTATGATATAGGTGGGGGCGGCCAGGCCGGAGTCATAAACAGTTCCAGTTGACGTAATAGTTAATTCGTTGTTAGAAAGCAAATCAAACATAAAAAACTTGGCGCTGGAGTCCCCGCAATATCCGCAATAACGCAGCCCGACAGTTCCGTCAGGAGTAAACGCGGTTGACGTTGCTGAGGACGTATCTACCCCATAAGGGCGCACCTGGACTACCACAGGGCCTCCGGTGGGGACGCCTGTAAAATAATAGGTAAAGCAGGCCGGTTTGTAATTTGCTACTGTTCCAGCAGAAGCGTCAGCCGTGGTGGAGGCCACAAGGACAGAAAGGTCGTCGGCCTGGAGAATTTCAATATCCATCTTGGGGTCCGTGCTTCCGCCGGTCCAGGTCCCGGCATAAGCCCCAGCCGGAGAGGTTCCCCTGTAAAGCGTAGAGGCAACAATAGTTGAAGAATATAGGTCCCACGTTGTCCCGTAGAACGTCCATCCGTTTAGCGTTGCGCTTTCAAATCCGGCATTATTCGACATGGGGTGGAGTGAGTAGGCGTTATCGGTTAGCGCGCCACTGTTGTAGACTTTGGAAATCATAGAGCCGGACGATGTTTCCGTGTCCCAGCCGGTGGTCGTCCCCTTCTCCCAATCTGCTTTAGTGTCCACGAGCCAGTAAGAGTCCGCCGAGTTTGATTGCCGTATCTTGTCGGTGTAGGGTTTTACGTCTAGGGATATGGGCTTGAGCGTGTTGCCGAAATCGTAGGCGTAGAACCCGTCCTTAGACAGCCACACCAGCTCTCCGTCTACCATCTGAACGCTTCGGTCGTCCACGCAACCGACAGTTTTAGACACGTCGGTCCAGTAGAATGTTTCATTGTCCGAGCCCTTGAGCATACCCGACCGGCTAGCCTTTCCAATAAATATGCCCTCATGGGTGGCGTAGACGCAGTTAATATCCTCGCCGTCGCCTTTGTAGAAATATTTTATGGCCGCGTCGTCCACGCTGGAGCCGGTGGTCCAGGTGTCGGGGTCGTTATATTTAGACAGGCAGACCTTGCTGGTTTCCGTAGAGGTGTTGACACACACCAGCCGATTTTGATACTGCTCTACGTATTTACAGGACTCCATTCCTGCCGCCGCCGCAGCTGTGGAGCTGCCGGTGGAGTAGAACGGATAGGCCGTGCCATCAGCGAAATATGCTTTACCAAAAGCGTTTACTGCGTCCAGCTCGCGTTCCCCACTGAATGTGACTATTGATTTAAAAGCGCCGGTGCTTAGGTCGTTGGAGTAGAGTGTGGTGCCGGTCTTTACGAAAAGGATACGCTGCCCGCCGGAGTTTATGTATTCATGGGTAAATGTTATAGAGGAGGCGCCGACAGTATCATAAAGGGTGTTGCCGTAGATTGTTCGCAGGTCGCCCTCGTCGGTCAGAACATTCATGGCGCTGGAGGCGTCAGAGTCTGAAATGAGCATGGGGTCGAGTCGCGCGTCCACGCCACCGAAGTTGAAGAAGTGCTGTTCCCCAGCAAGGAGGGGCCAGGGAACAGCCAGGAGAATTAAAAGGGATATCGCCTTAGACAACATACCCGTTCCTCCGGTTGGTCATTCGATTGCGGAGAAACGCAGGCAGGTTGGACGTGGCGCTGTTTGAGGGGTCTGTTGCCTCCTCCCCGCGCCACTCTTTTAGCTTCGCAAGCGCGAGCTGTTCCTGCGGGAATATCAAATCTTTCTTTCCTTGTAGCCGGTATATATCGGCCTCCATGAAAGCCATGAGCACGGATTCCCCTTCCGTGGGGAACGGCAGCATGGATTTTCCGGTTCCGAGGTCGCTGTTGGAGAATCTGGTGAGCTTCAGTTTTCCGAAGCCGCTGAGCGTTGTTGACGTGGTGGGTATGTCCCCTATGCGTATCTTGCGCGCTCCGCTCGCCGCGCGGCCTATGTAAAGATACCAGCCGGGGTCGCCTTCTGTGGTTTCCCCCAGGTCCGCGTCGTCCTTCAGGAAATTATGGTATTCCTTTAGGGATATGTTGCGTAAGCTCTGGTGGTTCCCGGCATAAACGTCTATGATTTTCGTTATGTCGGTGTCGAGCGTGTAATCGGTGGTTCCCGGAACAAGGGAAATGGAGATATCATGGTAGAGCCAATCCCAAAGCCAGTTGGTCGCTATGCGGTCTAATCCGCTGTTTATTGACACTACAAGGTCTTTTGCGGCCTGGTCTGTTGGAGAGGCCGGATTCCCGTATTGCGTCAACCTTTTTTCGTATGCGATTAACTCGTCTAAGTTCATGGTCCGCCTTCTTCTCCATTTCCCTCAAATCCGGTTCTTGTTACCCGCGCACTCCCTCGTCGGACGTGGCCATTCCGACGCGCTGCGTCTTACCCTTGGCAGGGGCGGCGGCGGCCGGCACCGAAGCGGAGCTGTGCTCGCTGAGGATTACCATGCGGCCTTCCTTTATATGGGGAAGGTTCTCAAGGTATTCCTGCTCCTTCTGGTCCGACGTGGTATACTGGCCGTTCCCGCGCTCGTTGGGCCTGAAGATGATGTGCTTGGACTTTACTTTCGCGCCGTATTCGTTGCGCTTGCCCTGCGGGATTACTGTGATATCGGCTTCGCGCAGGTTCTTCATTATGTAGGTTTTAACTGACATGACACTCTCCTGTTCCGGGTTGACCGGATTTAGAATCCGGGAGCGGGGTTGGCCCGCCCCCGGTTTACAGCTTGCTGCTTACTTATTTCTCGTCCCAATAACAGCTGATGAACGAGGTCGTGGTCTGAGCCGTGCTGGCGTTGCCGGCAGATATGACAACGTGCTCGTCCTGGCCGAACTCCAGCCAGTAGCCGTTATACAGGTTGCCGTCCGTTTCAGCGGTATCGTCGGCGGTGGCGGCGCTGAACACCTGGGTGGTGTCGTTGCGCGTCACGCCGTCCGAAGAACCGGTGAACTTGGACAGTTTGCCGTATACCTTGAGGGTGCCTATTGCGTCGGTCTGAACCTCGCAGAACTTGAGCACCACTCTCCTGCCGGATTCGGGAGTTATCCCGACGCGGTTTATATACGTGGCACCGGCGGTCGTGGTGTCCTGTATAATGGAGTAGCCGGCATTAACCTTTATCTCACCTTCGCCACTACCATCAGCGGCAGAGTTGACGTCAATGAGGAAGGACGAGTCGTCGTCGCGTTTGCCGCCGGTAAGCTGGCACTCGTAGTCGGAGTCCGCGTCTATGTAGTCGCAGAGCTCGCCCAGCGTATCGTAGGCAGCGGCGGCCAGGTTCAAGGACAGGTCGGCGGTGCCGAAGGGCACCTCGGTCTTGAACGTGTCGCCTTTTATGTCCACGACAGCGCCGGTCGAGGAGCCGACATACCAGAGCGTCATCAGCGGAGCGCTGACGGCTATCTGGTAAGCGGAAGTGGGCTTCTTGCTGTAATCCTTAACCATCAGGTTTTCCAGCGAAGCGGCAGAGGCGCACATAGCCGACATGGCTATTGCGAAGCTAGTGAGTATTATTTTTTTCATTGTTTATCTCCTGCCTTTCGGCGTTATTCCGTCACCCCGTCGAAGTAGGAGTGCATTTTCTCCTGAGCGACCTTTATGGTGCATTCGGAGAGGATTTCTTCCTGCTCGCCGTCCACGCCAGGGTCCTGGGTGTCCATCATGTGGACCATGTAGCGGTTCGGGAGGTGGTGGACCTCAAGGTTCGCTATGTCCAGGATTATGCCGGTGCCGGCAAGGCCGTTGAAGTCGTCCAGGGAGGCGTTCTCCAGCAGCGGGCTGTAAGCTATGTCCAGGTCGCCGAAGGGCGTGATATACTTGGACAGCTTGAGGCCGTAGGTGGAGTTGAACTCGGCCGGCGTAACTTTGCTCTGAGCGAAAGAGTTGATTACGCTTATGACCTTGCCCGACGCCACGAGGAGCTTCTTGTTGGAGCCGTAGCGGAACACTTTGCGGAGGTGGTTCTCAAACTCCTCCTGCGTCATTTCGCCGCCCATGGCCTGGTAGTTGGTGCTTATCCAGGTCATGACGCCGCGCATGGTGCGGTGCGCCTTGGAGCTGATGGCGCCGGACGCGGTGTAATACCGCTGGCCGACGATATACTTTTTCTCCAGCTCGCGGGCGTGTTTCACTATGGCCTTCACGCGGTCCACGTCGGGGTCGGACTTGCCGTAGACCTCGGACGCTTTCGCGGTGCCGGTCCAGCCGATATCCGTTTTAGTGATTTCCATGTAGTTATACGGATTCGTCTTGGTCGGCATGAGGATAGGCGACGTGTCGGTGCCTTCCTCGGACGAGTCGCCGATTATGAACAGCTGGTCGTTCTGAGTCGCTGCGGCGGCTGATTCCTCGCCCACGGCGCGCGCTATGGCGACAGTCGTGGTGGTGGGGGTGGCCGTGACGCGCACGATTTCCTTGCGGTTTATCTGAACGAGCATACCCGCGCAGAAGTAATCGTAGTTGGTCACTACCATGGTCGTCGCGCCGGCGGTAAGGTTGGCGCCCAGCACGTCGAACTGCGCGGGGAGCGTATCCTCTATCCACTCGACCTTCGTGTTCCCGGACGGGACCAGCCGGCCGGACGCTTTGGTCATTATGACTGTGAGCGGCGCCTTATCTATCTCCAGCTCGTGTATGATGGGACCGACCGCCCTTACAGCGCGCCCTTCGGTGCTCTGCTGGCCGGTGGTCATTACTCCGCTTCTCTGTGGCATGATTCTATATCCTCTCTGTTTTTAAGCCGTGGGGCGCGCTCAGAAATAACCTTTAAGGTCCTTTCCGGCTTTTACCAGCCCTCTTAGGCCGTCGTCTTTTGCTTTCGGCGCGGGAGATTTACCACCGCTCGCTGGTGCGCCTGACCCAGCTGCGGCCGCAGCACTCTTGGCCTTACCTTCGGCGGCCTGGCGGCTCTGTGCCTCCAGGCGCGAGGCTTCCGTCCGTTCCTTGAGCGCCAGTATCCCCATAGCCATATAATACGTGACGTAGGGGGAGTCGGGGCGGTTGGCAAGGTGTGGGCTCTGCCTCATTATTTCCTCGCGCAGCGGCGTCAAATCCGTGAAGTCGGGGTAACTGGCCGTGTCCTGTGACATGACCTGCTCCGCCTTGGCTATCTCGGCTTTGGTCTGCTTCGCTATGGATTCGGCTTCCGCCTTGGCGTTGGCCATCTGCGTCTTAAAGCTCTCCACCTTTCGCTTCCATTCTCGCTTGTCCAGTTTATAGTCCAGCTTCTCGTCCTCGGTCATGTTTTCAAGCATTTCCGTTTCGGTCATGCCTTTATACTTTTCCGGGACGTTGGGCGTATACGCTGAGTTGGCGATATACTCCTCCATCTTGAGAATGGTGGAGTTGGCGTCGGTGAGCTTTGCGGAGATATCGTCCATTGTGAGCTTGAACGTTTTGTTCTCGTCCGCGAGGCGCTTGGCTTCCGGGGCGGAGGCGTCGTAGGACTCCAGCAGTTCTGCCGCGTCCTTAAACGTCTTGCCGTTCTTGGCCTTCAACGGCGTAGCAGCGGCTGGCGCTTCCGGGGCTTCGGCGGGTTGGCCGCCTTCGTTCTCGGGGGCGCCTTCTTTTCCGGCCGTATCATCAGCAGGCGTGGGCTCCGGTTCCTGCTTGGGGGTGGGCTTCTTGCCCTCCTCAGCGGGAACGAAGCCGCGCTTCGTCTGGTAGCCGGTTAACGGCATATCCGTAAGCGACACTTTTCTGTCGCCGTAGGTATCTCTGCCGGCCGACGGCGCAGCAGGGGCGGCGGGGGCCGCCGGAGCAGGCGTTGTCGGGCTATTCGCTGGCGTCGTTTTGGGTACTGTCATGTTTTTCTCCTTCACGCCGGGTTGACCGGCCTACTACTTTAAGCGGGTTGGCCGCTTTAAATTCGTTACTTTGCCAGGCGGAGAATAGCCGCCTTAAACCTCTCTATCTGCTTGTGAGAAACGCCCACGAAAGAAAGGGCTCTCTCGATGTTGGCTATGAACGCCTTGTCCTCGGCCCGCGATTTGCGGCGCAGGTCGGCGGCGTGTGCGCGCTTGTAGGACTGAATGTCCTTGAACCGGCCGTTCTTGGCGCGCTTTGCGTAGAGCTTTTTACCCTTGCTGGAGCGTAATATTGTTCTTTTCATGGTTATTGACAATGGTCCGCTGAGTTAAGTTTGGTCCACGCGCCTACGCCAGTTCCAGAGCCCACGCAAACAGTGTAAGGAACGGAACAGTTAGAGCAGGAGATAAGGCCGCCAGCAACTCCCGCGAGAGCGTCCATTTCCGTTATTGTCCGCAAATACGGAACAAACGGTCCCGTCATAGTATCGCCCGCCTTCTCTACCCATATATCGCCAGCCCCGCCGGCCGCGAGGCCAAGGTTGGTGCGTATAGTGGCGTTATCGTAGAAGCCGGCAAGCGCGACAGAGGACGCGATAACGTCAGAATCTAAGCTGCCGGCAGTAACCTTGCCAGGGGCCACGTCGTTTATCTTGGCGTCCGTCACGGCGCTGGCCGCAATGGCCTTCGTGTATACGGCGTCCACGGCTATAGAGGAAGCCACCACGTCAGCCGGGAGATTGCCTGTGGCTATGTTGGCGGCGGTTAAGCTGGTCAAAGGAGCGCCGCTTATTGCCGGGAGTGATATGATATTTTTGTCGTAAACCGCGCCCACGGCTATGCTGGACGCTATAACTTCCGAGCCTAACGAGCCCGCATTCACCTTGCTGGCCGCTATGCTCAGCACCGCGTTGTCGTAGACCGCTCCGACAGCAATTGAGGAGGCGATTACGCTTCCGCCCAGGGAGCCGGCGGATATATTCGCGGCCGTAATGGCCGTCAGATTGGCGCCGGAAAGGTTGGCCAGGTAGGTGCTCGACAGCGCCGGTATCTTACCGCTCGTGTCTATGATGGCTACGTTGCCGGTGCCGGCGTTTAAGCCACCGCCTATATCCAGGGAGTCGGCACCGGTGCCGCTGATTACTGCCGTAGCGGCGGTCACGCCGAAGTCCACGGCCGCGTCCTTGACGTATATGATATTCCAGGTCTTGGCCGCTGTGCCTATGCCGCCCTCATTGTCCGCTCGGGGAACTATGTTCCGCGTCGCAGCGAAAGCCGGAGCGGATAACATAAAGCCCACCACCATTACTGCGAGTTTCTTAGCTAATGATTTCATTTTTGCTTTCTCCTATGTTATTCAACCGGCTGATAGTCGCCATTCGCGTCCTGCGAAAAGCAATCCTGGTCCTTCGGCTGTATGTCGTTGTTTGAATCTTCCTCAAAGTGAACGTCTATTTTCCCCGCGACGGAAGGCATTACGTCCCCGCTTGAGTCCAATTCAAATATGTCGTTTTCGTTGGCCGTGTTGATATATCTCTCGTCGGAGAACCCTTGCGACATACCATTGGTCCGTATGTCAACACCCACGGCGGCGTTGGTCAGCTGGATAAAACCTATCCACAAGGCCACGCCTATAACCAGAGCTATCCCTATTCTCAAAATCTTTGCGTCCATATTTAATACCCCTGTATCACGGCGACATTGGAGCTTGAGCCGGCGTGATTGGAGATACAGTAGAGCGTCAACCTGTTGGCTTTCGTAGGATTCCAGGCCCATTCCGAGCCGTGCATGAGCGGGATAGTTACCATGCCGCCGTTCATGGGTATCATAAAGCCGGTGGAGGTGGTCACGCTGGCCTTCTGCGAGCAATAGACGTCATAGTCGGCGTCCAGGTTCTGAACGCTTATGAACGCCCTGGTGGTCAGCGCGATACTGTTGGGGTCTATCTGCGTCCCGGTGTAGGAGGACACCGACACCACGTTGACAGTAATGGTGGACTGTATGACCTCCATGACCATCTGAGCCCTTTCGGCCCTGGCGGCGGTCGCCATCAACATCAAGATTACCGAAATGAAAATTCTTTTCATATTCCTCCGTTAGTATCTAGGCGCCTTCTTTGCCTTCTCTTTCAGCCCCTTCATATTGGGCGTTTCCTTCGCCCATCGCTTCGCTATCCTCGGGTGTTTGGCGAACATGAACCTGGCCTGCTTCTTACTTTTAAACGGCATTTTTCTTTTTCCTCCGCTCTATTTCTATGACTATCCGTTCCGCCTCCACCACGTGCTGCCTTACGATTGACTCAATGGCCCTAAGTCCGTCCATATAGCCGGAATTGTAGCTGTTATATAGCGAGAGCTCGTTGGGGTCGGGGGTCTTTCCCGGCTTCCAGAGCGCGTTTGCGGTGGCTATGCGGCCCTGTATCTCCAGTTCCGGCCGGAGCTTGTTCGTATAGTAGTCGCTCCTGATGAAATCCGTATGGCAAACGGCCTCGCGCTGGAGCGCGAGAAGCGCCTGGTCTGTCAGTTTGGTCAGGTCAGTAGCCATTACGCCCCTCCCATGCCCGCGCCAGCGCCCGACATAGCCGGCAGATTTTGGCCCAAATTGAGCTGCGGCGCCGGCGCCTTGCGCCCCTGCGCGTTAAGGGCTTCTTCCTGCATGAATTGTGACGCATAAACCTCCGGCTGGTTGGCTACGTCCATTATCGCGTCCCTGGTCATGGCGATATGATTGACGAGGGCTTTCATTATGATAGGGTTGGTGTCCTGGTTGTTCTCCAGCATTTGCTTCTGAATCATGTGCTTTATGAGGTGCCAGGTGGTGTTTTCCTTGGGGTGTGGTTGGACCGGGACGCCCTGGAGCATGAGCTCGTATTCCTGGTCCGGGTCCATAGAGCCGTCGGTCGGCACCAGGAGCTTGGTAGAGTCGCCCTTGCCGAAGGTTTCATTGACAAAGGCCATGTATTCGCCTCCAGCCACCTTCGGCCATTCGGGATTCATCTTCTGCGCCTGGGCGTAGGATAGCGCGCGGTCGAGTAGCACCATGGCCTGGTTGCGCTGAACCTGCGAGTCGCCGAAGCTGGGGTCGTCTGAGGCCACGAATAGGAAGCCCTCTCCTTCCGTGTCTATGTCCTCGCGCTTGTAGGTCACGGCGCTCACGCCGGTGTCGAACTTGCGGAATAACATATCGTCGAACATGAACTGCTCATAGAGCCAATACATTTCGTCCATCTGCTTCATGGTTTCGCATTGGTCTATATTCATCATCAGGTTGAACCGGCGCGCCATGGTCTGCTGAATCTCCATGAGGCCGCCGTAGGTCGAGTGATACGGCCGCGTCCCCATGGCGCCGGGCGTCAACTCGGCCACGCTGACAATGGATTCTATGAGGCCCTGTATGCCGGATTGAGCGGTCAACATAGAGCCCACGTTGTCGCGCTTGGATATTGGCATAAGGGCCCTGCTCAGGTCTGTATTGGCAGCGGCCCTGACGCGCCCGCCGGCCCGGCTGTCAAAGTCCTCCGGGTAGGGGAACGCCTCCTCGTCAATGGCCACCATCTGATTCACGGACCTGAACCAATCCTGCATAGCCAGCGAGTGAACGTCGCTAAATTCATTGAGCGTGTCTATAATCGGCTCCAAGGCGCCTATGCCGTAGATGGAGTGATTTGACGGGGTGTAGTAGCGCGCTCGGACCTTGAGGCCGGGCTTGTGGTAGATATCCTTGACGTGTTGTATAAGCCAGGTGCCATTGGCCACCACCATCATTTCCCGGTCGGTGCGTAGGACCAGCAGGTGAACGGAGTTTATGCCGTCGTCTTTGTTGGTTGCCTTGTCGGCCGGCGCCTGCTCCAGCTCCTGGCGGAAATGGTCCAAGGTGTCGCCGCCTTCCGGGAACTGCGGCTGTATCTTGATTTTGCTGGCCTGGAGCTTCTTTATCTCGGACAGGTCGTAGACCGGGACCTGCTGGCCGTTCTCGTCCGTATAGGTGGCCTTTTCCAGGTCGGCCACGGAACGATACGGCACCTGCTCGATTACCCATTTAAGGTCGTCCACCCGGACCACGCCGGGCTGCGGGAACACGTTGAAAACTGAGGGAAAGCGGGTGTTATAGCCGACGCGCAGCGGGAACTTGTGCGCCACCAGTTTGTAGCCCTTGAACGCCACCTTGCGCGCCACCCTGGCCACGGCCGACACAACCGGTATCTCCATGTTGGCCACCTGCTCCATCTTGCTGGAGGCCCAGCGCAGGCCCTCTGAATACTCATTGAGCCATTCGTCGAACTCCCACATGGTGCCGGTTATAACGCGCTCGCGGCAGGCGCAGGTATAGTCTATGCGGTATCCAGGCGAGCCGAAGAAGGTCCGCGCCATGTTGTAGAAGTTGCCGGCCTGGCGCTGCTGGTCGTCGCGTTTGGGTTTAACCTCGATGGTCAACTTGCCCAGGACAGTTTGGACTATCCGGGACACGATATTCTCTACCAGGCCATAGGCTAGGGCAATCTTAATGGACCATTCGGAGGTGTCGTCTACGTCGTCGCGGGCTGCGCGGTATTCCTTGTAGAGGCGTTCAAAGAGGGCGTATTTTTCGTGGTAGAATGTGCTGCTGAGCTGGAATTTGTTGAATACGTCTTTTACCAGCTCCTCGCGTTTTGCGCTATCGTGTTTAAGCAGCAGGTTTTCCATGCGTTATGCTTTACCCATGCGGTGCTCAATGTCCTTGAGTTTGTCCTGGCCGCGTATCAGGTCCGCGAAATGCTTGTGCGGCTTTGCCTTCAGGATATCGAGTATCGCCGGGCATTGGTGCTTCTTGGTGGCGCGCCTGATTATCCAATCCTTCAGCCCGGCCGGCGTCATAGTGTCCGGGTTGCCGCGAAAGCGCATATTGATAAGCGTCCCGCAGAGCTTACAGGTCAGTTTCGCTTCCACCCTGGTCTTAAATGCTTCAAAGTAGCCCTCAAGGTGCGCGACCGGCGCCGGAGCGAAACCATGCTTCTTTTCAAACGCGCGATTACCCATTATGGATAGTTTAACCCATGGGCGTTGAAAGGTTAATGTTTGCCAATGGGAGGGTGGGTGGTGCGCTACCTGATTTCCTCGATGATTATGCGGACGTGGCGCTCCACCAGGCCGTTGAACTTGTGCGGGAGTTGAACGGGTTTGGAGCGGTAGCGCGGGCCCCTGGTGAGCTTAATGAGCTTGCCGCCGAAAGGGTTAAACAGCCAGCCAGTAATTACCACGCGGCGCGCGCTCATTTACTCATCCGTGCTGAATGTGGGACGTAGACCTTCGGCTGGTAGACGTTGCGCCGGCCGGCTGTCGCTGCGTTGCGCGGCTTGTCCGGTATCGAGAACGTCAAGGCGTAGGCGTCCGCCTCGTCCGGGCTGAATCCCAGCTCGTCCTTCATGGCCTCCTTTTCGACAATGCGTATCTTGCCATTCTGGAAGGTGTAGGTTATGACCGCCAGCTCCTTGGCCAGGGTCTGAGAGCGCGGCAGGCACCCGCCCCGCTTTACCCATTCGGCCAGGGACCACAACATCTGAGAGCGCAGGTTGAAGAACTTATCGTCAGAGGCCCTGGAGCTGAAGTTGACTGGTATAGGGCGGAAGCGGCCCTGCCTAAGCGCGTCCTCGGGTGAGCCGCCGTATCCGCCGGTGGCGTCTATGAATATCTGGTCGGCCGGGAAGGTGTCGTAGACCACGGCCACCTTGGCCGCTATCTCGGGCCCGCTTGCGCCGCGCATAGTGTGGCCCTCAAACGCCTGGAGGCCCTGCCGTAGAGCTATAAAGGTGCGGTCGTCGCCAAACCTGGCCACGTCCACGCCAATGCGTCGCTCGCTGTTGGTGAGCTCATGGTCGCTCATTTCGCGCTTCTGTGCCGCCTCTATGTCCTCCAGGCCCAGGATAGCGTTGATAGCGGACGGGGGGAACTGGCCCAGGATATAGGCCATTACCCATGGGTCGTTGCGGCCGTATTTCTCTATCTGCTCCCTGGCCCACGCTATATCAATCCTGGTTGACCGCTCAGGGTCGTCCGGGTCGCCTGTGATAGTGACCACGTGCCAAAGGTCGCGCAGCAGGGTGACGGCCTGATACAGCATACCCTGCTGTGAGAGCGGGTTGCCTGCCTGGACTAGCCAGCCCTTATCACAGTTGGAGAGCGCCTGTTCGGCCGCCTTGCCTATGGCCGGCGGGATAGCGCCGGACTCGTCAATGAGCGCCAGGTAATAGCGCGCGTGACCACCGGACAGGGTGCGGCCCATTTCCTCCTCAGAGGCGGTCTTAGGCCAACTCCTGGAGCTTATAAACCAATCCTCGTAGCCCCTGGCGCATATCTTCTGCGCGTTCCATTCAAAGGCGCGGGTGAGGAACTCGGAACGCTGCTGCCATTTATAGAACTCTACCCATAAGTTGTCGCGCAGGTTCTCATAAGTAATGCTTATAGCCACGCCTTTTGGGTGCTCGCCCTTATCAGCGTAGCAGGACAGGAAATTCCAGCCCAGCCAGGCCATTACGGCGCTCTTTCCGGGCCCGGAACACGCCTTCATGGCTATGCGTATCTTGGCCCGGTCGTCCCGCGCGAACGCCTCCAGGACGCGCAGCTGCCATGCGTCCGGCTCCACCTTGAATAGCTCGCGGACCTGGGAGGCCGGGTCGCGGCGCCATTGGATTATGCGCTCTTGGCCAGCTGTTAGGCCCATTGTGCCCTCTTTGCCAGTATTCTCTTATTATGCGCGTGTGCGTTATTCATCGTCATAATGGGTGAAAGAGGGGGATTATCAAGGGGGAGAAAGCACCCTGTGGATAATGTGGATAAACCTGTGGATAACTTTGTGGACAACCTGTGGATAACTTTGTGGACAACCTGTGGATAACTCTTAATTTCTCCTATGAGAAAATGAAATCGTATACCTGTGGATAACTTTTGCTCTTGCCTGTGGATAACTTTTGTTTTCATCTTGTGTATAAACCTGTTAGCAACCTGTGGATAACTTTTAAACGCTTTTGTGGTGTGTGTGGCCATGGTATAAGAAAAACTTATAACGTCTTTTGGCCCATAGGGTGGTCCGCTCCTTGCTCCGGTCCGGCTGCCGGCTCTGGTAGGGCGCCGGGTGCGTCAAGAAGCGCCTGGGGGCCTTCCAGGGCCTTTGCTGGGGTCGCTGTAACTGTCACGCTGTTCTGCGCGCGGGCGCCGGCTATCAATGACTCCAGGGACTCGGTTATATCCAGCTTGTCGGCCACCTTGCCTAGCAGGCGCTCCAGCAGCACTTCCCGCGCTTTGGCGTCACCCTCGCCGGCCATGAGTAGTATGCGGGCTATCACCAGCCGGCCGCAGTTCGTGCGCGGATTTGTAATGACCTCCTGCAAGTCTTTGACCGTGTATTGCCACAAGGCGCACAACTCGCGCACAAAGTCCTCGCGTGTGAGCCGCCATGCGCTATTTACGACGGGTGGGAGTGCAGCCTTACCGCGTGGATTACCGGACACGCCTTTGGGCCATGAGTGTCGTTTAGGGAATTCGTCAGCCACGTAATAAATGTACAATATTTCTTTTTTTGATGCAAGCAATATTATAGCATAGGTTATACTGTACTAGCAAAAGAGAACGGCCCGGATGGTGTGTCCAGGCCGTCTGTGCTTGCGTGGTGGGCGGGGTGTGTTAGGTGGTGCGGGGGATAGCCACGTTGACCAGGTAACTGGTGAGTGACCGGCGCTCGGCCTTAGCGGCGGCCGTGATAGCCTTCTTCTCTGCCGGGGTGCATCGGATATGTATGACGGCGAGGCGTATGCGTTTGCGTTTCATAGTCATTTCCCCTTGGCCTTGTCTAAGGCATTATTTATTTCCATAAGGTCCGCGCCGGTGAAGCGGTGACCGTCAACTTCGTTTATCATGCGCTTTGCCGTTTCCAGCGCGGCCTTCACGCGGCCCATGCCGCGCTCGTTGTAGCGCACGATGTTCTCCAGCATCATGATGGCGTCGTCCACCACTATGCCTATGGCCAGCGACAGGCCCAGCAGCTCAGGCGCGGCGGCGATTAGGGCGGCGTTATCCTTCATGCTCGGCAGCGCGGACAGGTTCGGCTCGGTCCCGATTATCTGGTAGACGGCCTCGCGGAAGGTTTCCAGGTCGCCCTCCTCCTGCGCCGTGAACTCGCTGAGCTTGTAGCCGATAGCGTCCTCAAAGAACGGGAGGAAGAACATGTAGACCTCCATGGCGTTCATGCCCTTGAGCGCGCCTTTGCCGTCCTCTATGCGTTGTATCAGCTTCTCGACGCGGCCGTAGCGTATAACGCTGGACCGCGAGAGGGATTTTGATTTCGGGTAGAAGTATTTGCGTTTCATGACATGGGCTCCTTGCTTGGTTTTCTCGTCGGAGAATTTCTCCGAGTGCATACATAGTATACCAGTTGGCATTACGTTTGTCAAGGGGCTATTTTTCTCGTCGTGCGGCACGTCTGAGAATTACGGCCGGACTATCATTCCGGGGTCAAAACTGAGGGCGGCCGGGGCCGGGGTTGTCCGTCCGGTCATACCTATCTCGCGCTGGAGCCGGAGCTTCACGAACTGCGCTTCAACGAGCTGTCGGATTATCTCTCTGTTGTGGCGCTTCCAGAACACGAACTGCCCGGCCTGGGCCCGCTTGTAGTAGGGATTGGGTTTCCCCCTCTTGGTGCGCTCCATGTGGTAGAGCGGGCGGTCGTGGTAGATGTGGTGGACGCCGCGCTCCAGGGGTGTTTCCATGAACTGGTAGACCAGGCCGCGCTCCAGGAGCCGGCAGGTCAGGTCCCCGTCCTCATGCGCGCACACACGTGGGTCGTCCCAGCCCGGCCACCAGCCGCCGGCGGTTATCACGTCTTGTTTAGCCAGGAGGAGGAGTTGGAGTGAGAAAAACCCGTTCTGTTCGTGCCATAGTCCGCCGAGCTCAAGTTGGCGGTAGTGAACGTCCAGGACCATCATGCCCGGCTTCCAGCGGTAGGCCATGCGCTTCAACACGTCGTCCGTGGACGCCAGCATATCGGCTTGCGTGAGCAGCAGGAGCGAGCCGCGCGCGGCGCTCAACATGGTGTTATAGGCGGCAGCCATTTTATTGGTGGTGGGGACTGGAATAATGCGCGGGTCGGCCGGCCACCGAATATCCGGTCCGTGGCCTAGGATTACCTCAAAGGCGGTGCCGGTCTGCTCCAGCCACCGGGGGAGCGTCTGGTCAAGGTGCTGCTGCCGGCTATAACACCATATTAATATAGAAATCATTGGTGCCCCCGGAGTAGATATTGGGCCGTCCTTGTGGCTTTGAGCGCCTTATTCTTCTCCCGCTCATTCAGTTGCTGAATCTGGACGTGATTATATATAATCCAGGAGAACGCCCAGGTTATAATACTGCCGGCTGTGGCGCCGAGCACCAGCCCTATCCCTAAGTTGGTGTCTATGATTATAAGCCCTTCCCGTATCTGGAGTCCGCCGGTGTCCCCATCGTGCGCGCCGCGCGCGCCGCGTGGGCGTCCCTTAACATCAGCCCCAGCCCTATTACCCAGCCGGCCAGCACAAACCCTATCACCACCCCTGAGAAAAACGCCGTCCATATCATATCATGCCTCCCACCATTGTTTTTACCCGCTCCTTTTCCTGCGCCAGGGCGCTGCGGTATCCCTCGCATGAGCACACGGCCGCTCCGGACAGGGCGGAGTTACAGAAAACACACTTGGAGTCCTTTATAACGCGCTCATGGAATTTTTGGCTATGCTCCACCCAAAGGTCGTCAAAAGACGGCCTGGGGGCTGCCGGAGGCCGCCTGGCGTCAACCTGGGGGGCGTCTTGCCAACGCTCTTGGTTAATCCAGGTAGCAGGGTGTGGGATATACTTGCCCTGCTCCCTGGTCCATTGGTCCTGCCGGGTTTGCCATTTAAGGGCTTCCAGGCATATATGAAGGTCCGGCTTTTTTCCCTTCCATGCTTTGGTCGCCGCCCCTTTACCGACCTTTTTTGGGTATGCCTCCCAAAAGGCGTCAAACCCCCCTTCCCCCACACCCCTATTCCCTATGTCCTTATCCTTATCCTTATCCTGTACCCTATGGATAGGGTATGGATACCCTTTGGATACCCTTTCCTTCTTAGGGTCGGGGAGGGATAGGTTAAACCTGGAAAGTGTTTCAAAAACAGGATTATGTGCCTTACATTCGCGGGATAGCCCCCCATATTGGAATTTTACAAAACCGGTTAACCACCAGTATTCCGGGGTTAAGACCTTTACCCGCTCCTTCCCTGCGTTATAGAGTTCCAGGGCAGACTTCTCGCTTACCTGCTCTTTTAGGTGGAACCCCGCGCCCTCCAAATCCACCTTCCACACGCCGGCCGGGTCGGCTTTATCGCATATAAAGCGCCAAAACTCTTTATAAAGGCAGGGCAGCCCACGGAACCATGGGTCGTCCCATATATCACAATCTGTAAATCTTTTTTTCATAGGTCCTTCTCCGACACTTTCTTGACCAGATACTTGGCCTCTATTACTATGTGGCAAGGTGTCTTGCGCCATTTATACGGGCCGCTATTCCCGGCAAAAACTGATTCACCTTTTATCATAGCCCACGCCTTAAACTTCTTGGTCTTGGGCCTAGGTTTGGGTTTCCGTTCAATGATATTGCATTTTTTGTCTTTTCCGTAGCATATGACGCTCGGCCCTTCATGGCCTACCCATTTCCTATCGCACCATTCATATCTGAAACACTTAGCCATATTATTTCCCCTCCATAGTCATTACTATATGCTTAACACTCAAAGATTCTTTTACTACTGCAAATGCGAAGCAAGAGCCAGCTATCCATCCAGCAATAAAAATAATGGCTATTATAAACGCCTGTTTACCAACACTATATTTGGTTTTCATTTCCCCTCCTCCACAGCGTAGAGCGTTACGGGCTTGCCGTTAAGTGTTTCGGTTCCGTTTGGTATATCGTTTATACTATCCACCTTTAACGCTGGCTTTGCGGCGGCGAGGGGGCAAGGGAACAATGCCCCTGTAACATAACCAGAACATCGGTAATTGCGGTTGGGACAGGTTTTACATTCTCCATATTTAAAACTGTCCGGCATTTCTACTAGGTATTTCATTTGGCCTCCTTGAAGTTGTCATTGATTTGGTTAAACCAAACGCAATTACACCTTCCGTTTCTATGTAACAATACTGACTTGTGAACACACTTATTACAATCCGGCCTCCTCTTTTCCAGTTCCGCTATGAGGTCGGCGGTGGAGATTTCAACATTTGTAGTGCCTGTATACCCGCAGTGTGGACAAGGCTCTCTACACATTGATTCTGATTCACCATTACACACCGGACATTTCACTTTCATACTCTCCTCCTTGTTTAATCTAGGGCGCGGGCCGTCCTGAATTTATTACCATACGAAATGGGACGGACACTATTTGAGTTGACGGGATAAAGTTGGTTCCCGGTATGGTTTAGTGTTTATTGTCTTGCCTCAATGCCACCGCGCCTAAAGTCATTCGCCCTTGTCCGTCCCGCCAGCCGTGGGATTGGGGCACCCAGCTAATACAATTTGATAGGCATAATTCACCGGGGGCCATTCCAAAGTAGGTTGCCCCAGTTCAAGTAGTGGTTGCCGCATGGTTTCGGTTACGTTCAATCCTAAAGCCTCTGGGCATTTCACTATGACTGTTTGCGGCCACTTTTCTGATAGGAATTTTTCAATCTCTGCTTTTAATTGCCTTCGTGCCGTGGGTTGCCAATAAAGACAACAGTATAGTTGACGTTCTGACCATGAAGGGAATTTGTCTCGCATTTTCTGGACATGCACACTTAAAGGATACCGATTATAGATAGCGAACACTGTTTTTCGTATGTCTATCACATCAGATAGTACCAGCGGAGACGGGGGACATCCTGCTTTTTTCGCGTAGTTAGGGCAACCGTTTTTATGTCCGGAATAGGGCTTTGTGCATAGCCCTTTAACTGACGGGACGATTACGGGCGTGATATTTACATAAGGCATATTATTCCTTCCCCCCTTCCGTCGTGTCCGGCAAAGTTTCCAAGTAGGCGCGGGCTTTGGACTCGGCCTCTTGGTAGGTGTTTCCATTTACTCTATGCAACCCATATCCATATCCACAAGATATTACCCATTCGGGGTGTAATGGTGGTGGCGTGAATACCGAATACATTTCTCCTTTCCTCTCCGCCAGTTCCGCCAACGATTCAGCGGGCGGGGCGGGGGGTAGTGTAATAAGTACCCGACAATGCGGGCATATATAACCGCCCATCTTTTTGACAATAGTATTGTCCTGTGATACCACGGGCTTGTCGGCGGGGGTGTCTATACTGGCATAATCCACTATGGCCTTACAGGTTCGGACATTGGCTATGGTGTCGGTTTCTTCAAGATACGCGATTAACTTTTTAACCTTTTCCCGTAAACACCTGTCCGCATTTTCAGTCTTAGGCGGGTAAGCCCGGCGCATTGCCTCTTTATACGATTCTTCAGTAAGAATACTTCCTCCGGTTGTGGCATTACGCCATTTCTCCGTGAGCTTGTCCTCTTTAGCCGTGTTCCGTTCAGCTTCAATGGCGGCTAGTATGCGGTCGGCTACTGCATAGTGCCACCCGCAAGGATTATGATTACATACCGGGTCGGGGTCATGTTTAGCGATTATCTCCACTAATTTATCTCTCTTCATATTACCTCCCCTTCTGTCGTATTTCCTTTTCTGCTTTTGATATAAAATATTGCCGGATTATCGACTGGCAGTTATTTTGCTTCGCTCGGACACAATAATTTTTTATAAAACAATCGTGGCACGATATTTCCAAATTACCTATGGATAGTAATAGGGCTTTATCCAGCACTCGTTCATACCTTGTCATATTACTTGCCCTCCATTACCAGCTTCACCCCATACCTAAGTATCTTTGCCCTTAGGCGAAGTCTAACCGCGTTAGCCGCCGCGTAAGCCGCCGCGTAAGCCGCGTTAGGCGCCGCGTCAGCCGCCGCGTCAGCCGCCGCGTTAGCCGCGTAAGCCGCCGCGTAAGCCGCGTTAGGCGCCGCGTCAGCCGCCGCGTCAGCCGCCGCGGTAGCCGCGTTAGACGCCGCGTAAGCCCCCGCGGCAGCCGCGTTAGGCGC
>Ga0074195_1001088_pt1 | contig 41972 bp, 41 predicted proteins | sample EPASupsiteHSE623_FD_64525 | JGI IMG/M metagenome (GOLD analysis project Ga0074195, IMG submission 64525) | Bioremediated contaminated groundwater from EPA Superfund site, New Mexico - Sample HSE6-23 | ecosystem: Environmental > Aquatic > Deep subsurface > Groundwater > Contaminated ...
TGCAGCAATCTGTCCGGGTGTGAACGTGCCCTCAGAAGACGGGCTGCTGCAGACGAAACAGTGCTCGCATTCCAGTGTGCACATATATGTCAAAAGGAAATGGACCTGTGTTATCATGATAAAATCTCCGGGTTCTTTGTAATAAAATTACTACTGATTACCCTAATACCAGTTTTTATCGAAAAAGGCTACCGGCTATGGACCTATACCTGGATGGGTACGGATTGGGTGGTGGAAAGGTATCTGATCCCCCTATGATCAGCGTTCCGGGGCCATAACTGATGTGGAGTAGTGGGTGGAAGAGAGGGAATTCATGAGTCAATATCATATGACGGTGCTCATGTCCCGCGCTGGAATTTTTCATCCGGCACCGAAAGGACCAGCAGCCGGCTCCTTTGCAACAATCACAAGTACGAGCGTTGCGGCAAGAAGTACTACAGTCAATACAAAGACTGCGGTAAAGCCCGGGAATAATACTGCCGGGGAAGGTGGATTTGACCCTAAAAATTCCCGTCCTGCAGATTGGGTGATAACAAAGATACCGAACACCGTACCGTACAGGGTAACCCCGACAGCTTGACCCAGTACCCGCATGGTCGTGATGATACCGGACATGGCCCCCTCATCCCCGGGCCGTGCACATTTCATCACAAGGCTGATATTTGGGGGGTAAAAAGCCCCGGTGCCGGCACCGAACAGGAAGAGACCGAGGATTGCCGGCAGCACGAAGGTGTTCATCCCGAAGATGAGGAAGATGAGGGAACCCCCTATGGCAAGGCACGTTGCAATAATGATGGTTTTTGTGGCCCCGGAACGGTCCACCGACCGGCCTGCAAGGATGCTTGCGATCATGAGTCCTGCAGATGCGGCGACCACCATGTCCCCCGCCTGCTCGGGTGAGAATTTCCAGATTAGCTCAAAGAAGTACGGGAACACAACGAGCAGGCCCCCGTAGGTTGCCATGATCAGGGACGATGCAAGGACCGATGCGGTGAACGGGAGACTGCCAAACAGCCGGAGGGGCACCATGGGCTCTCTGGTCCGGGCCTCATGCCAGATGAAAAGCATAACAAACACAAGTGCCCCGCCAAGGATGAACGGGAGATAGGGTAGTTCCTGTCCGCCTTTTCCCCACGCACTGAGAGAGTAGAGCAACCCGGCCAAGGCAGGGACGAGAAGCAGGGCAGCCGGGAAATCAAACCCTCCTGCCTTCACCGGGGGATGGCCGGGAATGTACCGGTGCACAAGCATAATCGCTGCAATGCCAATCGGGACGTTGACAAAAAAGATCGCGTGCCAGCTGAACTGTTCGGCCAGGAACCCCCCAAGGATCGGGCCGGCGATCAGGGCCACCGAGACCGATGCACCGATAAGACCGAAGGCCCGGCCCCGCACGTTTTCAGGAAGAACGGTGGAGATCAGTGCTGGGCCCAGAGCAAGGACAATCCCCCCACCCAGGCCCTGGAGTGCCTGCAATACTAAGAGCGGCCAGATATTATGGACGAGTCCGGACAGAAATGAAGAGAGGGTAAAGATCACAAACCCGGCAAAGAACATCCGGCGGTGGCCAAGGGTATCCCCGAGACTTCCCATGGTCATGAGGAATGATGACGAGAAGAGCAGGTACACGACTAGGATCCATGCGGTAAGATCAGGAGAAACCTGCAGGTCGTTTGTTATTGACGGCAGGGAGACTGACACGATACTAGTATCCAAGGTGCTCATGAAAGCCCCGAGCGTCAGGCAGATCATAATGGGATAGACCGAAGGATCCGTGTGCTGTGTGCCCGTCCCTGTCATTGTTCCCTCGTGCAGGATAGTCAGATTTTAGCATGAAAGTCGGCAAACAGACTTTCATTTTGTTGAGCCTGAACTGGCATGGTTAATCAGTGTTTTTTTAATTACCTTGGTGGGATCCGGATTCCGTGGACTACCGGTCCGGTATCCTGGCTTTTTGTCCTGCAATCGTATTGACCTGGTGGACAATATCAAAGTATCGGGTCCCTCTGGAGGGCACAGCAGAAGTCACGGTAAAGCAATTTTTGGGCATATTTCGAATCCTACCAGGAACAGGGATTGCTAGCTGATGGACGGATATACCCGATCGCTTCATGCCAGCTGCAGCTTTGCGTACCGGCGGAACCACCCTTCTCGTTGCATGAGTTCCTCGTACGTTCCGGTATCGGTGATCCGCCCATTCTCTATGACGTAGATCCGGTCTGCACGGGTAACGGTCGAGAGCCGATGCGCGATGACGACCCGGGTCAGCTTCAGCTGCTCGAGGCTCTGCATCACGGTAGCCTGAGTGGTGTTATCGAGGGCACTGGTTGCCTCGTCAAAAAGGAGGATCGCTGGCCTGGAGGCGATGGCCCGGGCGATAAGGATCCGCTGCTTCTGGCCGCCGGAGATATTGCCGGATCCCTCGCTAATGAACGTATGCATCTCCAGAGGCATCTCCCGTATCTCCGCATCGATCCCGGCAATTTCGGCTGCTTTCCAGACCTGGTCGGGTGAGAGTGCCCGTGATCCGGCAATATTATCCATGATACTCCCCGCCATCAGCTGACCGTCCTGCAGGACTACCCCGGTCTGTTTGCGGACCTGCCGGACGTTCAGGGAGGAGAGGTTCTTCTTGTCGTACAGGACCGAACCGGTGTCCGGTTTCTCAAACCCGAGGAGGATCCGCAGGAGGGTGGACTTGCCGCTGCCGGAAGGGCCGACAACTGCCACGAACTCCCCTGTGTTGATCGTTATTGAGAGATCATCAAGAACCGGCGGGCCGTCCGGGGAGTACCGGAACTTCACATGGTTCACCTCAACAGCCCCCGAGAGTCTACCCGGGTCCAGCTGGCCTGAAAGATCCTCCGGCTCGGCAGTCAGGACAGGGCTCAGCCAGTCCCAGAGGGGCTTGATGTTCCAGATCATGATGAACGATCCTCCCAGACCTACGATGGCAGCAGAGAACGCCCCCGCTGCGGCATAAAATGCGAGGAACAAGCCCAGCCCACCTTCCGGAAACGCGGTAGAGAAGGAGTGCCCGGCAAGGGCAAAGATAAGGATGGTCAGAAGTTGCGGCCAGAGAACCGTAAAGACCCTGCTGTAGGCATCGTACGTGTTGATCTTCAGGCGCAATGCCGCCTGGTCCTGCAGTTCCCTCTCCCACCAGATAAATGCCCGGTTCCGCGCCCCCGCTGCCGCGATCCTGGCGATTCCCGAGAGCATCTGGAAGGTGATCCCTGAGAGCCGTCCCTGCTGGGCAATGAAGCGTTCCCGGATTCGGACACTGAAATACCCGATAATGAGGGTGATGAAGAAGACGCCGGTGACGAGAACCACAGCCCAGATCGCGATTTCCGGATAGATGCCAAACATGAGGACAATGTTAAAGAGGGAGAAGACTGCCGCAAATATCACGGAGATCGTGACTCCGGACAGCACCGACCGGATGGAGCCGGCAACCCCCATACGGGATGCAAGGTTCCCGGCATTGTACTCCCTGAAGAAAGACGGGGGGAGACGGAGCAGCCGGTTCCAGACTGCAGCTTCAAACACGCTGCCCATCCGCCCCTCGAGGCGCATGATAACGATATCCTGCGCTATTGTGAAGATGCAGGACGCAAGCGTGCTCATGAACAGGACCAGCAGGATCGCGTACAGGATGGAATAGTTCTGGAACGGGATCGCCTCGTTGAAGATGAGGCCGGTGGCGACCGGCACCGCGGTTGCCAGGACCCCGACAAAACAGGCAAAGAGAAAAACACTGGCAATGTCCCGCTTCCAGATCGACCGGTAGAGGAAGAGGAGGACATCCCGTGGTGTGACCGGCGTATCCGGGAGGGCAGGGTACACCATGTAGCCGGTCTGCAAGAGTTCAACACCGCGGATTTCGTGAGGGCCGGCCCGGATGCCTAGTCCCGTGTACAGGGAGTACTGTCCGGGTTTTTCCGGCAGTGCCGCGAGCGGTGCCCCTCCCATCTCAAAAACGAGGAGCGGGCCGCAGTCCTCGTTCCACCAGGAGTCCTCCAGGCTGATCCGCCGGACCCGCACACCGCACTCTTCGGCCATACCGGTCAGGGCACGGAACAGGTCCGTTTCATTCCGGGGTTCTTTTGCCCCGTCCGGCAATGAAACCGGCTTTTTTTCCATCCCGAGGTTATCCAGAATTGTACCAAAAACCGCCGGGAGTGCCTGCATGCCCTCCCCTTTTTTGTCACCCTTCCGGGCGATCTGGTCCAGGACCCCGTTCTCCTGGTGTGTCCAGTTACGGATCCTCCTCTCCTCATCGGCAAGGACATCGTCCCAGAGGGCCGTAACCCGGCGGACCATCCATTCGCGGCAGGTTGCGTGGAGCCGGGCATACGGAATGGTCCCCGTAACCTTTTCCGGTGCATCAACTATGATTCGGGCGTTGGTCTCAGCACCAAGGACCGTGTTTTCGGTGACCGGGAACCACCCCTCGTCACGGCCGAAAGTCATGCCGGACGATGCATCCTTTACGGTGCCTTCCATGACCTGGCAGAATGCATAAGGGTCAGTTCCGGTATCAAACCGGAAGAACCGGCCTGAGGCAACCGTTCCCAGCCCGTAACTGACCGTGGGAAGGTCAGGGAAAGAGAGATTCTTTTTCAAAAAGAGGCTGGCGTCCTGCTGCGCATGGAGGATCAGCCCGGCCCAGACCCCGGGCAGGTCCCTGGTTTCTGCACCGGCATTCCCGACCGCGAGCTCCTCAATTTCGGTATCGTCATCAAAGACCGCGAGCAGGCACACGGATTCCGGGCGGAGGCCAAAGATCGTCTGGCCGACCGTGAAGCGGTATCCCGGCAGGCGTCGCTGCGGGGCCCCGTCGGCATACTGCGCAATGTACACGGTAAGGTTCCCGGAGACGATGTGGTAGAGCATATCCGGGTCGGTGAGGACCAGCTGCCCGCCTCGCCCGAACCATTGCAACCGGGCGGCCCGGGGGCTCATGGCAGGTCCCCCCCGGAGGGGCTTGCGCCTTCGGCAGAGACAAGGGTATAATACGCCCCTCTGGCACGCATGAGACTGTCATGGGTGCCCCGTTCAGTGATCCTGCCCTTGTCAATGATGATGATCTCATCGCTGTCGCGGACTGTGCTGAGCCGGTGCGCAATGACCAGGCAGGTGCAGCCGCGCCTTGTTATGTTCTGTTCGACCTGTCTCTCGGTATCGGGGTCAAGGGCGCTGGTAGCTTCGTCAAGGATGAGGACGGTCGGGTCCCCTGCAAGGGCACGGGCGATCTCCAGCCTCTGCCGCTGCCCGCCGCTCAGGTTCCGGCCCCCTTCGGAGAGCTTATGATCGTATCCCCCGGTGAGCCCTGAGATCACGTCATCGATCCCTGCATCCCGGGCGGCATGGATGATTTCTGAGTCCCGTAGCGTCTTGTCCCATAAGGTGATGTTGTCCCGGACCGTCCCTTCAAAGATGAAAAAGTCCTGGCTGACAAAGGCAAGGGACAGGTGCCGGCGGGGACTGGAGATGGCCGGCAGCGCAGTCCCGTCAAGGAGAACCGATCCCGACCAGGGTTCATACAGGCCTGCCGCAAGCTTGGCAAGGGTGCTCTTGCCACACCCGGATAGGCCTACAAGGGCCGTGCGGCTTCCGGCGGGCACCGTAAAGGTCAGCCCGTCAATGAGGGGCGGGTCAAGGGGGTTGTAGCCGAAAGTGACATCCACGAGTTCCAGCCGGCCGTTCAGCTTGCCGGTGGTATCCCCTGCAAGTCCTTGCGCTCCAGGAGCAGAGACAGTCTCTTCTTTTGGAACATTGTGTTCAACATCTGCGATCCGCTGGAGGCCCCCTTCCAGCTGGGAGAGTTCGCCTCCGACAGACACCAGTCTCAAAAATGGCATGAGGAAGTTCAACATCAGCGCCTGGTACGCAAAGAAGAACCCGATAGTGATATCCCCGGCAAGGATCAGCAGACTTGCAGCGGCAAGAACTGCCGTTGTCCCGATGCCGGTGATCAGGGCGGGGATAATGTTCATCCATGCAAATGCCATGTTCTGCGATCGCAGGCTGTTGGTGTACCGTGCATGGTACCCGGCCCACCGCCCGAAAAACTCCGATTCCTGCCCGCCGGACTTCAGGGACTCTATCATCTGGATCCCGGAGCACGAGAGCCCCTGCAGCTTCCCCTGCTCCAGGATGACCTTCCGGCTCAGGTCTACCTGCCGCGATGCGATCCAGTACATGAAGACGAAGTGCGAGAGGGCAATAATGCAGGCGATCAGTGTCAGCGGGAGGCTCAGGGAGAAGAGCAGGATGATGTAGACTACGGATATGATGATATCCAAAACAGCGGTCGCCCCCTGCCCTGTGATGATACCGGCAACTTCATCGTTGAGGGCGACCCGGGATGCGATCTCGCCCGCGTACCGCTGGTCGAAGAACCGCACGGGCAGGGACAGGACCTTCCGGAAGAATGACCGTGTTAACCGGAAGGAGAGGTCTGTTCCCCACTGGGCAAGGCAGAGTTCACGGACCCAGGTGATTAGCACCTGTAAAGCGATGAACAGGGTCATGAAGAGGAGGATGGGCAGGAGCAGGGATTCGTGGTTTGCAAGAACAACTTCGTCAATGAAGACCTGGGATGCCATCGGCAGTGCGATCCCGGGCACAAGCATCGCGATCCCGGCAAGGATCAGGAAGAGGATCGGGAGGACTTCGGTGCGGATCTTCGGCAAGAGCATGTTCAGGATCGTTGTCCGCGAACCGGCCGGCCGGAAGTCTTCTCCCGGGTGGATCGAAAGCACGATACCGGTGAAGGCTTCGTCAAGTTCGGCAAAGGAGATGACCCGCCGCCCCTCGGCAGGATCGTTGATGTACACGCGGGAACCGCAGATTCCCTCAAGGACCACGAAATGGTTAAAGTTCCAGTGGAGGATCACCGGCACCGTCAGCTCCCGCAGTTCATCCGGCTCCTTCTTCAGTCCCTGGGCTTCCATCCCATACGTGCGGGCTGCTTTCACGATGCTGATCGCCCGGCTCCCGTCCCGAGAGACCCCGCAGTCTTCCCGGATCTTCTCGAGCGGCAGAAAAAGCCCGTAATGCCCAAGTACAATGGCGAGCGCCGTTGCTCCGCACTCGGCAGCCTCCATCTGCAATATTACCGGGGTCGTCACCCTGCGTGGTTCGTGTGTCATGGTATGCGATCAGAGCCAGGGAAAGAATTTTTCATAGATTTTTTTCTGGCTGACAATGATCCGTCCCTGGCAGGGTGTTGCCGGATGGAGAACGAACGTATCCGGGAACTGCCCGGATTTCACCAGGAGTTCCGGGTGGCCGGGGACCGTATTGAGCCTGACCCGGGCGATACGGGGCGGTTCGTTCATGCGGCTGAGATAATAATCGGCAAGTTCGGAATTGTTGTTCAGCTGTGCACTAACCTCATCCCGTGTTACCGGCCAAGGCGTGATGCCGGTAACGGTTCCTTCGAAATACATGTACTCGTCCCTGCCAAGGCTCAGCGGTGATACCTGCACAGTCATGCCGGGATGTACCTGCTGGCCCCTGGTGAACGGGATGAAGAGGAAGACTTCGGGTTCGCTGAGGGGACTGACCGTGGCCCGGGAGGTGTTGCTGATAACGATCCCATTTCCGTCAACGGTCGTTATGAGAGTGATATTCAGAAGCCCGAAGAAGAGTGCGACAATAATGACGAGCAGCCCGGCAAGCACAAGCCAGGTGGAAAGGCGGGGCTGCACGATCATCTGGTCGGTCTTGTGAGGAGAAAGGATCTTCTTTTTTGGATCTTTCCGGAACAGGTTATCTCGCATGTCAGGAGCTCGTTTCAAGAGGGTCGTGGCAGGATTCCCGCAGCACTATGAAAGGAAAATGGATGGATCAGGATAACGGCCATGTGCCTGGCACCTGCAGGATCGAACCTGTCTGAAGTCTGCTTTCCCGAGGGTTTCTTCTCCATGCCGGTATTGCACTTCTTCTCTGCCATTAACGATGCTATGATGATGAACTATATAAGATTATATTTCCGTTTTTGCCAGGAGCGACTTCCTTCTCTTGTTCGTGAGCAGGAAAAGGAGATGACCTGATCAGGGATCTGGATGGGATGACGTCCAAGTGCTGCACACCTGAAGGTTTTTGGAATGACCATGTCCCGTTCCGCTGCATGGCACTCGTACTGCACTTCCTTGCCACGAGTGATCATAGTCTATGTCATATATATATTCGTTCCATCGCAACACCCTGAATAGCGGTCACAGCGGCTCAAATACCGGCAGGGGAACGGACCGGCATTGATCCGAGAGCAGGCTTATTCAATACCGACTACCGTTTACACATCCCGGCTTTGTGTCCAACATACCCTCCATACATCTATAAGGTCCGGGATGTTCCGAGCCGCCGGGGTTACATCTCCTCTGCGCTGCTCCCCCGGTATCGCACACTTCTATTGCAGCCCCCCCCATCTTGCATTTGGTTGACGGACCGCCGGGGCTTGAGCATCCCACATCCTCGCCCCCGGTCACATCCCGGAGATCGCTGTCATCGAGCCTGTCAGCGGTCGGTTTCTTGTACGTCTTTTTCTTTGCCGGTGTCTTGTCCTTGTCTGCCATGATTGAATATGAGCAAAAAGAGGTTATTATGATTTCCTGTGTCCGCTCAGGGAAGGGCATACCCGCTTATTGGCATGTGTGGCATGAACCAGCGGACGAACAATCGGGTACGGAACGATTGGGAGATACCACAACGGGAATCAGGACACCACATGTTACTTTGTCAATCCAATCCCGGGTTTACAGTACCGCCCGATCTCGTCTTCTGACCCCGGGTTGCAGAAACTCGTGGCAGAACCTCCCGAATCGCAATTCCTGCGTGCTGCTCCCCCTGTCCTGCAAGCCCTTGATGGACCGCCGGGGCTTGAGCATCCCACATCCTCGCCTCCGGTCACATCCCGGAGATCGCTGTCATCGAGCCTGTCCACGGTCGGCTTTGTGTAGGCCTTCTTCTTTGCCGGTGTCTTGTCCTTGTCTGCCATAGAGGGGTGTTTGCATAAAGAGGTATTATGGTTTTCTCTGTCCGATCAGGGTTTTTCAGGGCATTCCCGCTCATTGGCAGGATATGTGCGAATCAGCGGCAGAACGAACCTGCACGGATTCGGGACCGGGCGTTACCAGAGCCGGTTACCGCCGGGGCAGTTTTTCGTGTCAAGCATGCCCTCCACGCACCGCATAGGACCTGAATGCTCTTGGCCCCCAGGGTTACATCTCCTCTGCGCTGCTCCCCCGGTATCGCACACTTCTTTTGCAGCCCCCCCCATCTTGCATTTGGTTGACGGACCGCCGGGGCTTGAGCATCCCACATCCTCGCCCCCGTTCACATCCCGGAGATCGCTGTCATCGAGCCTGTCAGCGGTTGGTTTCTTGTACGTCTTTTTCTTTGCCGGTGTCTTGTCCTTGTCTGCCATGATTGAATATGAGCAAAAAGAGGTTATTATGATTTCCTGTGTCCGATCATGATAGTTACGATTACTTTTTCAGGGGCCGGTCTGCCGGTTACCGGCCTCAGGCTAGGGTAATGGACGATACAGGACGGCTATACGGGAGACTATCGCAGCCGGCTCGCCGGAAAGATACCGGCCTGCTCCGCAGCAAGGCATTCCCACTGGGGGGAGACGAGGCACCCGTTATGCGAATAATTTTCCGCCACGCACCCGGTCCGGCATGACCTGGCGTGAATGCACTTCCCGCAGATCCCGGGATACCCCCTCACATTGTCGCGATCACTCCGCATGCCTTTAAGGACCGGGTGATTCAGCCAGATCTCCCGGATACTGTCCACCCCGAGACGCCCATAGACGAGAGCAGGGATCGTCTGCCCGATCCCGCACAATGCAATCTCGCCGGTCCCGAGGATCCCGAGGATGCCTTCCACCCCGCAGTCCCCACACTGTCCCAGGGTTCTGCGGAGTTCCCCAAGAGAGGTGAGAACAGGGGGCAGGGTGCGGATCACCTCGATTTTCGACTGCGGCCGGAGCTCATTGTTGATGTACTCTGAAAGGGCGAGGATTTCAGGGAAGTCAAGAGCTTCACCCCGTTCGTGCATGCCGATCCCCCGTCCGGTCCGCATGACCGGGTTGAATTTGACCGATGCAGCGCCATGTTCAGCGGCAAGCCTGACAACATCAGCCATCTCGTGGCGGTTTTTGCGGTGCACCGCCATGATCACCTGGCAGTTGGTATAACCGGCGTTCACGAGGGCATCGAGCCCTTCGAGGGTCCGCTGGTACGCGCCCTTCACCCCCCGGAACGCATCGTGCCCCGCGGGATCCGGCGCATCAAGACTGACAGAGATGAAGGTCAGCTTCCCCTCATCTCTGAGGAACCGGGCGAGTTCGGGGGTGATCAGGGTCCCGTTGGTCTCCATGCTTAGGGAGATCCCTTCGGAGACAAGGTAGGAGACCACATCGCGAAACTGCGGGTGGAGCATGGGCTCCCCTCCGGTGAGCTTGGCCCCGCAGAGGCCCAGTTCCTTTGCCTCGGGCACCCCTTTTTTAAGGGCTTCGAGTTCGACATAGGTTCCCGGCTGCAGGGCCTCGCCTTCGTAAACGGGGTTGATCCAGCAGTGGTGGCAGCGGAGGTTGCAGCAGGATGTGAGATACAGGTAAAACGAAGAGAGCGGCGGGACACCTTCCGGAAGGTTCCACTTTACCGGTTCCGAAAGTTTGGGCACGTTACAGGAGGTCGTCATACTCCACCTCCCCTTTCAGATACCGGTAACAGCTGAGCGGGTCGATCCCGAGAAGTCTTCCCTTCTGTGCCATGACAAGCGCGGGGCATCCGCCGGTGCAGAACCCGGCATAGCTGCAGCCCGAGCAGGTTGTAATTGAGGTGATAGGGATTTCGCGCCGGTATCGCACGGCATTGATAGCCGGGGAATGGAGCCACACCTCGCGGATCGGGTGCATCCCGGCTACACCCATAACAAGGGTCGGGAGCAGGTTGCAGGGCACCATCGTGCCGTCATGGAGGATGGCCATCTTGGAAAAAACTCCCCCGCAGGATGTGAGGACGCCCCGGCCGTTCATACAGTTCTTCCCTGCGTTCCGCAGCCGGTCAATCTCACCAACCATCTCTGCCATGGCAAGCGGACCGGCCATTGCACTGATCCGGTTGTCATAGCACTTGTTGAGCTCCGTGAGTGTTTTCATTGCGGTCCTCCGCTGTTCATGTGAGAGGACGATGTTCTCACCATGACACCGGGCGGTCCCCAGTGGTCCTGCCTCATTCGTGGAGAACGCGGTAAGCCCGATATCGTCGAGGAGGAGGTTGGCGATCGCTTCAAGGTCATCAATATTGTACCGGTTAAGGGTGACCCGGACCGTTGACGGGAACCCGGCATCAACGAGAAGCCGGAGCCCGCGGACTGCCCGGTCAAAGCTCTTCGGCGGTCGTGAACGGTCATGGATCTCCGCCCGGGATCCATCGATGGAGACCTGGATCGAATCAAGACGGAGCCGGCGTTTTCCCTCATCGAATTTCCGGATCACCGTATCCGTGATCAGGGTGCCGTTGGAAAGGATGCTGTACCGCATCCGGTTGTCGATTACAGAATCGATGATTGAAAAGAGGTCGTCCCGTAAAAAGACCTCCCCTCCGGAGAGACAGACCCGCTGAACGGCGAGATCCCCCAGTTCTGCAAGGATCGATTGCCATGTTTCCAGGGGCACGTCCCGCTTTTCCTGCATGCAGTCTGCATAGAAACAGTACCGGCAGGAAAGGTTGCACCGGCCGGTGATCCCAAGGTCCAGTTCAACAGGGGCCCGGGAAAGACCGGGTGGCGGGACGGTGAGATCCCGGAACGGCAGATCTTCAGGTGTCATTGTCCGGTTCCCTGATGATATAGTCCTTTCCCAGCCGGAGCAAGAATGCCTGGATATCAGGAAGCAAACTCTCCTGGCCCGGAGCCTCATCGTACTGGTCAGCAAGGTGCTCGCAGATTTCGTCCTCAGAACGGGCTGTTACGAGAAACTGCCAGATGGCAATTCCGGTGCCGTTGAGGATGCAAGTGTTGTCCGTGTCCGGGTTGAAGAGGATCGCGTCCTCCTCCGCTTCAATCCGGCACGAGACAACCGGGTTAGCCTTGTAGGTAGTTGGCAATTGTTCTGTCATGGTATCATCCATCATTGTTTCTTCTGTATCATGGTTCCCATATTTACCATACATACGCCCGGCGTATTCCCGGCACCACGGTTTCGAAAAAGCGGAGAGTGCGTACCAGCATGATCCTTCCAGGGTAAGGCGAATACTTTATTAGTTTTCAGAGATGTCCGAGCCCACAACGCAACCTTTATCTGTACCACCTGCCAAGCATCCGGACGCTGCACCACCAGCCGGCCTGCAACCAAGAGCAGCTCCTCCACCTGTGCACGTACGTGTTGCTGCTCCTCCAGCAGGTCTGCAGACGTTTGCCGCTGCACCACCCGCTCTGCACTGAACCGGCCAGGTGAGGTTATCCCCCCCTCCTCCAGTGACTTCCTTGAGGTCATTCTCCGAGAGCCTGTCCGCGGTTGGCTTTTTGTAGGGTTTTTTTTCCCTTTCCTGACTCGTTCTTTTTCTCTGCCATGAATGAACATAGAGCGAATTTACATATAATCTTAACTACGTCGCAAAAGAGAGAGGACAGTTATACGTCTTTTAGAGGTAATACATCCGGATATAACCTTTCCCTAAGGTTCAATATGCCAGTGTTCCTTTCCTAATATTGCGGCATAATGGATATCCGTTTACCTGAGCGTCAGTAATGGAGATGCGGGTGAAAGCAACCATGGTCGAGAGAGGGGGTATTTACCGCTCTTCCCAGTCGTCAGGTAACCTGACCACGTGTATTAACCTACAAAACCAACACCATATCATGATACGTGACGTTGGTACTATTGGGGGGGTGGGATGGCTGGGGTTCCGCTTTGAATACGGATACCAAAAAATGCTGCGAAGACATATATGATTTTACGTCTTTTTATGAATCATGAAGATAAAAGGGTGCAGGGTTTTTACAGGATTAATTCTGTTCCTCATGATTTCCTGTATCTCTGCCACTGCTTCTCCTATAACAAATCCCATAAATGAGAATTCACCATCTAACCTTATCCACTCAATTTCTGTGAGGGATTTTCTCTCCCTAGATAATATATCGGACAGGTTTGGAAGCGATGTAATGAATGTTTCCTCACGAAAGATCTCGGCGGACCCTCTAATTATCCCTCGCAAGACTATCTATAATCATTTCCTTACGATAGCATTCTCTGACATGAATTATAAACTCCAGCGGCAGGAGCCGCGTAACCGCCCTATAATTGTGTCCTTGTACGGGAGCTTCACGCGGGAAGATGCAGTGGTAATTGAGCAGTTCATCAGGGATTTCAACCATGTCTCAACTTCAATGAAATTCTATCCTTACGTGAAAACAAATGCCGATACTGCAGATTTCTGGATAAATATGTTCCCTGAAAAAGACCTTCACTCGTTATCTACGGACCAGGCAGGGAACCTCCAGGTAGATTATACCCAGTATGATGGTAGCATTTTATCCAACACAATCCTCTACCACACCGACACCAAGGCACAGGTATTTGTCAATGACGATCTTCCTGCAGACCAGCGCCGCCATTATATGCTCCGGGCAGTAACGTATTGTCTCGGTTTAACCGGTGATGCAACAGATACCAGCAGTTTCTTTTACCCGGGAAACACCGAACAGATAAACCTCACCGAGACCGACTGGAGGGCAATCCGGATCCTCTATGGACCGATCATGGAAAGAAATCTGACAGTCTATGAGGTGATGAGCCGGTTGTATGCCTGAAGATCACCCCACTTTTGCTACTTCAGGACAGAGTATTATTCAAGCTCAATGACAGGCGCCAGAGAGAACAATGGCGGGTTTTGTACAGAACAACAATCACTACGATTCCTGATGGAAGCGTGCACCTTGAAAACCCGGCTTGTCGCGATGCTCCGGTGCCAGCATTTGCACTTGCATCCGGCTCTATGCGTGATCGCGCCCGAAGGAGTCGTATCCCGCTCGAGCTCTGTACGCGACGAGATTGAACAGTAATCCCTTAATGGATGTCCACTCACTGTTCGGGAAGAGCGGGTAGTCTTAAGTTGTGGTCTTTTTTCGGTGTTTTCGCCAACTCAAAAAGGATTCAGAGCGCCAATCCGCGAGACCGGCCAGCTCCCGAGCTTCAGCAGGGACGGGTTGGGGCCTTGCCGGAAATTTCCCGGTCGGACCCGGCACAAAAAATTTGAGTATGATTGCCCCTATCGTGTGATATTCTGATTGAGCCCCGTCCTCTCACACTGGTCCGGGTGAGGCAAAACCCGGAGAAATTATGCAGATCCTGTGCCTGAAAATTTTCAACCACACTTTGATTGAAAACTTTTGAGCAGAACTTGCGTGAAAAAATTTCACACGAACCCATCAACAAGAAAAATGCCCATCGCCCCCTTACTCACACCCCTCAAACCCCCCATTTCTAAGCACTTAACAACGTCACCAATCCGGGCTCGCATCGGCCTCCGTTCCCTTAATGTACCGGGACAGTCACTTGCGTATCCAATGCAATTGGCTGTGCTGAGAGGGAGAGGATAGCTTTCTTCAGTAACTGTCCGCTCACTTTTTTGCCAGTTTTTTCAGGGTCTCTTCAGGCAGCATCCTGGCAATGCTCATCTTTGTCGGACAGCGCCCGGGTTTGAGTCCCTGTTTCTTTGCCTCTTCCTTGAGCACTTTTGTGTCAAGGTCTTTGATTAACGCACTCAGCTCTTTCTGTTCCATAGGGATCAATGAGTGATAGAAACCGGGGACGATAAGGTTTTGCCTCGCAATGGAAAACCCGTTCGCACTTTTCGATTCTCTGCCCCGCACTGAAAACATTCCCCTGCGAGGTCAGTTCTTTTAAAAAAGGGAGATTATATGATTATTATCACGGACAATCGCTAGTCTTCTCTGTATCGGTATACTACGAAGTCATCATACATTTTCATCCGGAATACCGTGTCCCTTCCTTGCTTTGAGCCATTCGTCGAGACTGCCCACCAGGGAGAGCACCGCAGGCATAATGAAGATCGCGCCGATCAGTGAGAACCCGACGGCAATCAGGGTCGAGATGCCGAAGTTGCTGATGATGGGAAATGTTGCAAGGCAGAGTGCCGAGAACCCGAAGAATGTTGCAAGACCCGAGACCGTGATGGCGGTACCGATCTTATTGACACTCTCCTGGATGGCGGCAATCGGATCATGCAGTCGCTCCATCTCTTCAGTATAGCGCTCCATGACCAGGATCGTGTATTCTGCGGCAACGCCGATCGTCATCGATCCCAGTGTTGCTGTGAGCGGGTTATACGTGAGGCCGATGGCATACATCATGACCGCATTCCAGCCCACGACGAAGATGATCGGGATGATCGGGGAGACTGCGTGGAGATGCCGGTAGACGAGGATCAGGAAGACAAAGACAAAGATGAACCCGAGGATGGTCATAGTATCTTTTGATTCCGACATGGCCCCCAGCAGGCTGGTCATCAGCTCGAAATTCCCGGCCGGTTCTATCGAGATCCCAACGGGTGGTTCGAGAAATTCGATATCCTTGATAACCTGCTCTTTTAAGCTGTTCTGCTGGCTCATCGAAATGTCGCCGGTGCTGAACCGTATGATCCCGCACATCGGGTCACTGAGGTACGATTTTCTCGAATCCTCCGGTATTTTTTCCAGCACGGTATCGAGCTGGGCCTGGGTCTCCGGCATCACGCCGCCGTTATACTGGAGGATATACGTGACAATGCTTGTCGCCCCGGTCATTTCCGTGTGGTGCGACAGTTCATAGTCCTGGAAATTCTTGATCCATATCACCGTATCGAGATCCGTTACACTCGATCCCTGGACAAGCAGGTCTGCGGTACTGGTTGCCCCGATGACACGGGTGACTTTGTCGATGTTGATCTTGGCCGGCATATCCGAAGGAACAAACGCGTTCTCGTCGGAATCGACAGGGATGGTCGCGTCGATCTGGAACCCGATAAGCGCAATAAGACCGGCCACAAGAAGGATTGGAATCGGGTTCTTCGCAATCTTAACCGAGGTGTCCGTCAGGAACTGGCCATAAGAAAAGGAACTCTTCTTCTTGTTCCTCGCGCTGTTTTTCGGGGTATCGATGATCGTATCGCACGCATCCGTTCCCACGGCATAACACTGTCCGGTCTGCTGCTTGGGCTGGTAATTCACCAGGAGAGCGATGGTGGGCATGCCGATACAGGACACCCAGAAACAGGTGTTTATTCCGATGATGGAAACGACACCGAACGAGCGGATCATCGGGACGGTCGAAACATACATGGCCAGAAATCCCATGGATGTTGCCAGCATCGCGTACATGACCGCAGGGCCGGTGCGGGTTACCGTGACAAAGACCGCATCATTGAGGGATCCTTTCCTCGCCTCCTCATCGAACCTGGCGTGGAACTGGATCGCATAATCGATCCCAAGGCCGATAAGCACCGGGAAGGCCCCGATAACTGCCATGTTCAGGTTGATGCCGAAAACACCCATCAGGCCAAGCGATGTCACAAGGCCAATCGCTACGAGAAGGACCGGCATGAACCTGTGGCGGACGTAGGAAAATAAGATCCCCATCGTGATGATCATCAGGACGAGGGCACCCCCGATAAGAACGCCCATGTTACTCGTGAGCCCCGCGCTCATCTGCTGCTGAAATGCTGGAGAGCCGGAAATTTCGACTCTTACTCCCGGGGGTGCTGAGGACGAGTCCACTACCGCACCCACATTGTTCAGTACGGACTTCTGGACCTTCTCAGACAATCCCGGCGTGAGCTTGAGCTGGACGAGGGTCAGCACGTTGGAAGGATAGAGCAGGGTGCGGGTGCTCCCGGGAAGAGAATTAACAATGCGCTCCGTGTCAGCCCGGGACGAGGGTAGTGTTCCCCCGTTGTACGCTCTTAAGACATCGGTGATACTCTGTACGCTCTTGACATTCTGCTGCTGCCGCAGATCTGTTTCAAGATTATCGACATAGGAAAGGACTTCTGCGCTCAGCGGGTCACCGGCCTCGATAATGAGGATAATGGTATCCGATTTGTAGTCCTCGTTATATTTTTCCTGGAGGGCTCCGGCAGGGGTATCCCTGTCAACGTATGTTTCCCACCCTGTCTGCATGGTGAGCATGGTCATGCCGTAGAGGCCGATGCAGAAGAGGGCAAGAACAAGGGCAGCAACCAGTTTTGGCCGTTTGATAATGGTATTTGCTATGCCCTCAAAGATCTGTTGAATCATGAAATCCTCACCGGTTCTCCTTTTTCATCCGGTAGACATGCAGTGCGATGCAGATCATAATTCCCGCAATCACCATTCCTGCAATGGGGAATAATCCTCCCGGTATCCCGGAAGTGCCGGAAGTTATTGGTGTTACTTCAATATGTACCGGCAGGGTATCTGATTCCTGGCTGTTGCCAAAGGTATCGCGGTAACGGATTTTACTGTCAAAGGTATACACCATAGCATCAGCGGATTCATCTGCCTGTATCTCGTACGTGGCGCTTGCAGTCCTGCCGGGTTCCAGATCCCCAAGGAACGCAGTATTATCAGTAATGGTTACGGGGTTGTGAGCAGTGATTCGCGCCTCTGCATTATAGGCTGTTACCACACCGTCATTCCGGTACTCGACCTCAATTGTCCGGCTCGAACCGCGTGGCATTTCGGGTACGGTGGATATTACGGTAAATGCAGTTTTGGTATTAACGGTAACTCCCACGGTTTCTGAAGGGGAGGTCACGATCGTTCCTTCCCGGTTCGTGTAAGAGACGGCAATATCGATGGGGTATGCCTGGTTCGTTGCATCTCCTGAGACGGATACTTTGTACCGGCATTCCACAATGCCCCCGCTGGGAAAGCTTCCAATGAACAGGGTACTCTCTGTTGGAATTACCGGGCTCTTTCCGTTACGGAGCAGCTTTACTGCTGCCATCTCGCCGTTTTCCGGGCCGGTGTTCCTGATCTTCAGGTGAATATAACCCTGCGACCCCACACTCAGCCCTTCCGGCACTGCTTCGATAACCTCGATTTTCACCTGAGGTTTGATCCGTATAGTGACAGGAAGGATATCTTCAGCATCATGATAGGTAAACTCGAAAACCTCTGCTGCTTCCTGCTCGATTACCCGTGTGTACTTGTACCGGATGGACAGGGGCAGGGAGTATTCTCCGGCCGTTGCATTTGCAGAGATTTTTGCTTTGAACCGGACGGTCACCGTATTGCCGTTACCGGGAATGTCGCCTGCCATCTGTGGATCGGTCTTGACTATCACCGCATCACTGGTTGATACGAGTCCCATGGTTACGAATTTTGCCGTGTTCGGCAGATCCTCTGCATCTATCGTACCCCTGTCCAGCTGTTTTACGGTATTGAGGCCGGAGTTTTTCACCAGGATGGTGATCGTTGCATCCTCGCCCGGTGCGAACTCATTAACCCCGGTAATCGCAGCAGAAAATAATGGAGCACCCCCAAGGTACTTTGTTGCCGATGAGACCGGTGCAACCATAAGGGCACTGCACATGAGCAGGGTCAGTACTATGAACGCGGTTCCGGCAGAGCCGGAAAAACCCTCGTAAGTCATTTTAAACCTCTCACCGGGATTTGTTCCTGCGGTAGATGACGTAGCCGATTCCCAGTATCACAATAGCAATCACTGCAAGTGCAAGCGGGTTTTTTAATAACCCGGCAACAAAATCCGTAGCCTTGTCCACGTTCAGGCCCAGTTTTATCGGATCAGATGTTTTCTGGTTATCAAACGCATCACGGTACCGGATTTCTGAATCAATCCCGTATTGTTTCTGTGTTGCTGTCCCGGCTACGGTTATGAGAAACGATGCCTCTTTGCTCTCACCGGGTGCGATGTCCCCGAGGTAGGCAGTATCATCATTGCTGGTGAACGGATCGACCATGCTCACGCGGGCCTGTGCCTGATGTGCAATTGCGCCACCGGTGTTCTTGTAGGTGACCGTGATCACTTTCTTCTGGCCGGGGGTTAAGGTTTCAGGGTCTGAAACGATGACAAATTCGGTTTTCCTGCCAACCGGCACACCGATTGTTTCGATATCCGATGAGATTGTATCCCCCTCTCTGTTCTCGTATTTTACGCACACATCGAGCGGGTAGTTCTGGGCCTCTGCACTGTCTGCTACCGATGCTTTGAAGACTGCGGTTGCAATCCCCCCGGAAGGAAAGTCACCGATATAGGCGCTACCTTCGGTGGGGACTACCGGACTCCCGTCATTCCGTGCGATAATGATGATTGCTTTCTTTGCATCTTCCTGGCCGATATTTTTTACATCGAGGCGTATCGATCCTTCGGTACCGGCGTTCAGGAGCTGAATATCTGCAGAAACTATACGGATCCGGACATCCGGTTTTATCGTAATGGGGATCTGAAATGTTTCTTCCTTGGTCTTATACGAATACTCGATAGTATCAGTACCGTATTGTTCTGCAGTGTACAGATACGTGTAATTCAGTTTTACCGGAAGTTCGTAGGTTCCTGAAGGTGTATCTGAAGGAATCCTGACCGTGAATTTGCTAGTTGCCGTTCCGCTGGCTTTCAGGTCCCCGAGCATCTGGGGATCTGACTTGATAATAAGCGGCGAATTCCCGGCTTCAAGAATAACTGTGAGGAATTTTGCCGTATTTGGAAGATCATCCCGGTCAATGGTACCGGTTTTTTGGAATTTAAACTGGTTCAATCCGGTGTTTTCGATTACTACGGCGATCTGGACTTCTTTGCCGGGTGAAAATTCATTGGTTCCCGAAAGGGATGCGGAAAGTTCCGGGCTTCCTGCCATATACTGGTTTCCTGCACTGGCGGGAGCAGTTGCAATAAACAGTGCTGCAATACCGATGATAATTATCGACCAGAGCAGGTTGTTGCCCCGCTCCTGTTTGAGCGGGTAATTACCAGTGCCGGTGTTTTCCTTCTGTGTTCTATTGTTATTGATGTTCATGGCTGTTTCACGTATCCCTGAATTGTTGCTATCAAGGTTTAAACTAATAATATTAATACATTTGTCTTATTGACTATACATATAGATTATTGATAAAAATGAATCTTCTGAGTAATGCGAAACAACCTGGCGTTGGATAACGAAAAAAAAGGTGATTACAGAAAAAACAAGAAATGTCAGTGGAGCAGGTCCTGGAGTGCGTCGATACGCTCGCGCAGGCTCTTTTCCCGTTCGGCAAAATCTGTAATGTCGGATAAGGTGATGTAGTAACTGGTGATATCTTCGTGTTTTGCAGCGGTAATTTTTCCATGCAGATAGCGGTGATTGCCATCTTTCCTCTGCACCCAGATCTTAAATTCCCCGGGGGCAGGTGAGTCTGGCCTGACATTTCTGAAGATCTCCTCAATCCGGTCCTTATCGGTAACCGGGACAATCCCGGAATCAAATACTGCCTGCATGTCATCTGTCAGGAGTGTTCCGTGAAGGCCCATCTCGGCCATCTCCTCAGCGGAATAACCGGTGATCTCCTTAATGCGGCGGTTAGAGAACACAATTTTATCATTCTCTAAAATGATGAGGCCGTCCTGGATGTTATCTGCCATCATCCTGAAACGTTGTTCGCTCTCACTCACCCTCGCCTCCTGATTTTTTAACTTTGTGATATCGGTAAAGATAATGAAATTATAGTATGTATCATCGTGTTTTGCTCCGCTGATCCGGGCGTAGACAAATCTCCGCTCCCCATCTTTCCGGATTATCCACATCCGGAGATCACCGGGTTTTTCAGGGTGGGCTTCTATATCCCGTATCTGTTGCGTCGCGTCCTCGAACGACTCCGGGGCGATGATTGCAAGAGGCCCCATGGCCTTCATCTCCCCAAAGGAATACCCGGTGATTTCAGCAATCCGGTTATTGGCATATATCGTTTTCTCACCTTCCACGATGATGAGACCATCCTGGATATTATCCGCCATCATCCGGAACCGCTCCTCACTTTCACGAATTTCCCGGTCAGCAAGAATGCGCTCAGTAATATCTTCAAGAATCAGCGTGATCCCCTTTCTCCCGTCTTCAAAAACCGTAGGAACGCATTTCTGGTGGAAGATCCTCTCCCCCTTTTCTTTGATCGTGAAAGTAACTGTGGTCTCCCGATCTCCCATGTCGGTGGTAATTGTATCGAGAAGCTCACGGACATCCACTTTGGGTGACTGCAGGAAGGAAATATTTTTTCCAAGCGTGTCTTCACGCGAGAGCTGCAGGAGTTTTAGAAAATTGTCATTGATGTCAGTGATCCGGGTCTCGTTGTCCAGTACCATGATGAGTTCTTTGGAATAACTGAGCATGGCCGATAGCGGGACCCTCTGGGAGATTGTATAGACTTTTGCCATGCCATAGGCCCGCATGTCAACCTGACCGGAGATCAGCAGGATATCGAGATATCTCCCAACCGTGTTCTTGTTTTTTTTCAATGCTTTTGAGATGTCGGTTACACTCATCCCATTGGAATTTTTTTTGAGAAGATCTTTGATGGCGATGAGTTCCTGCTGGTAATCCTGCATCATAGTGTTTCAGACCGCGAATCCTGCGTTGATGATCAGTATGAGCATGGAGATTTATAATTGTTATGAATCACCAAATTGTATAGTCAATAACAGTATAATTTAAATATAAAAAAATAAAACACTACTGTACAGGGCAGCGGATACAGATGGCAGCTCTCGTGCAGAAACACTCAATGAAAACTGGAGATGTACACTATGGTAACGGAATCATTCAACATTATTTCCCGTGGACTGGACAATACGATGGCGGTGCTTCCCGCAATTCTCGGTGCACTGATCGTTCTTCTTATCGGATGGATTGTCGGACGACTGCTGGGTAAGGCAGTTCATATCCTTTTAGACAAAGCGACTGCCGCCCCGGCTATAGGTGACTCCGATCTCGGCAAATCGGTCACGAGATCCGGTATAACCATCGGATATCTTGGTGATATTGCTGTCCGCTGCATTGTTTACCTGATAGCAATTTTTGCGGCCGTCGATATCCTCAATCTGGAGTATCTCAGCCGGTTTATGACAAAGGTCGTTGAGTATATCCCTCACGCGATCGCCTTTGTCATCATTCTCGTGGTAGGTATCATTCTGACAGACTACTTTATCGACATGTTCCAGTTGTACTCCCGGAGTTCGAAGATTGAGCTGCTCAACCCGGTGCTGGTCCTGCTCCGTCTCTTCCTGTATTTTATTGTCGTGACGCTCGCACTATCCCAGCTTATGTTGGATCTGACGATCATCTACACGATTATCACGCCGATTGCATGGGGACTTGGTCTCGGTCTCGGAGCCTCAATTGCAATTGTTGTCTGGTTCGGCATGAAGAACCGGAGCGAGGAGATCATGAACAAATTCATGGAGGTGATATCAAAATAGGCATTTACCCATGTTCAATTGAATGGCGATGAAACATGGTAATCAGTAATCCAAGAGATGGCAGCACTTATGGCTAAACCCTCTCTCCCGCTATTCTCCCCTTTTTAGGGCAGGTATACAATCACACCCGATCCGGGTGGATATCATCACACCGGAAGAAACCCGTCCGTAATGAGACGACCTCACGATTGGCCAACCTGTCAGGAGTAGAGGCTCACGAATTAAAAAGTGACATTGGAGACAGTATCATGAAAAAAACCTGCGCGCAGCTCATAATTCTTGTTGTGGTTGCGTTCATTTTATTACCCGTTTGCGTTAATGGCCAGAATGTAACGAATTCTACCGTCATTCCTACAAATACGAAAACAACCCTGGAACCTCTGGTGACAACGCAGGTCCCCGCTGAAAAGACAACAACAATTCCGGTTACCAACACAACGCTGGTGCTATCGACAAACACCACTCCGCAGCCGGGTACTACTGCGGAGATGATATCCGTGAAGACAGCGATGACGTCTGTTCCCGCGGTATCTCCGGCTACACAGATGTCTACCGGTAATGTTTCGGTTGCATCATCTCCGCTTGGCGCCAGCATTCTCATTGACGGGGTGTACTATGGGACTACTCTGGGAAACTTTACCGGCATTCCCGCGGGAAACCATATAATGAGACTTACCCTGAGCGGGTACTATGATTACGAGGGCACCATCTATATCGTTCCCGGGCAGGTCACGCATGTGTTCGGAACACTCCCCCCTTTGCATGGAGCCGTTTCGCAGCCGGTAACCTTAGCCCCGGTAATCACAATCATGCCCGCTGCAACCACACAGCCCACGCAAACCGCATCGGGAGGAGCATTCGAGAGCCCGACGGTAGTTGCAGCGGTGATTGGGGTTATTACTGCCTGCATAGGTGCTGGCGTAACGCTCTTCACACACATCTCGAAAGTGAAAAAGGAATAAAATCCCCTTTTCAAAGTGAAGTAAGATGAAACCAGACAACTCGTAATCCAAGGGATGGGAGCACAATGGTTGAAACCTCTCTCTAATCATATCCCATTTAGCGGAAGATATCTTGAAAATGTATTTACAATCACCCCGGATCTGTCAGAAATATCCCTGTCTGTTCCGTTATGAGCTGTCAGACAAATTAAAAAAATGATATTAATGTATGGAGAAACACGTATGGCCCCTGATATTATGATGAAAGGATTAGTTGCATCGTACTTAGCATCCCCCCCGGGAATGGACATGATTCATAGCTATATCTCCTCGGCAGGAGGACAGGCATCGATCAGGGAATACCTTGCTACCTCCCGGGGAAAGCAGACAGCGCTTGCAATTCTTCCCCTGGTGCTGGATGTAGTTGATCTTCCTGGAGAGGTCAGGAATTCAGTAATGGAAAATCTTGGAAAGAAAGACTGAAATTTTTATTTCTGACCTTTTTAAAAACTCGCTGACCGTGTAAAAAAGAATTAGATCTTGATCTGGGCCAGCGCATCGTACGCGATCTTCCGGAAGGTCACCGGATCCATCGTGGGATACTGCTCCTTTGCCTTTACAACATCCGGTGCAGTACCCGCGGCGAAAGCCTCGATCCGGTCCAGCGTGCGTTCCGCCGTGTCGAGCACCCAGAGATCCCGGGTCTCCTTGTCTACGACATTGATCGACTCCACCCTGACCGAGACCATGGGTGCGCTGGCCTCATCCTTCCGGTACAGGCTCGGCTTGCCGATGACTGCAACAAAGGCCGGGGTCTCGATCTTTGCCAGCTGCTGCATGGCCTCGGGCTGGTAGCTGCCGGCCATGATAAAGAAGGTCCCGGTCGGGTCTACGACTCTCCCGCGGTAGAAAATATTCTGGTCGCCCTGCCGCTGCTTCTCGGTCAGCGTGCCGACAATGAAGATCCGGTTGCATCGCTCCCCGGTCGGGAGCAGGACAAATGTCGGGCTCTTCTCGTCCTCGCCATCCTTGAACTGGTACCGGCACTCCCGCAGCTCGCTGGCAAAAACCCGTCGAGCCGGTTCGCGTTCGAATGAGCCCTCTTTTCTTCCCATCTCGCGTGCGGGCGTGCTCATGATGCACCACCGGCCCGGTTGAGAAGCGCAGCATGTTTTCCGGTCTCAAACGTTACCGGCTCGCATTTGTTGACGAGCACGCGGTTTTCGATCTCGCGCCCGTGGCAGGTGATATAGCGGCCAAGAACCTTGTCCCGCATCTGGAGGAAGACCTCGTCCATACCCAGCGGGTTGTTCTCGGCGATCTCCTTTGCCGCATCGAGTGATATGCCGGTGAGCGACTCCACGACATCGCGCTGGAGCAGGATGCTGTGCGTTTTCTCGCCATTGTCCAGCCACCCCTTGATCCGCAGATCATAGCTGAACTTCGGCTGGATCTCGTGCACGGGGCAGTAGTTCTGGCGCGAGAGGGCACGGTTGCATCCCTCTACCGGGCAGCGCTTGATAATACCGGAACCGGGTGCGACATGAACGATAGCGCCGCTGACTGCCGCTTCCCCCCCGCTTACCGCAATATCGCCTTCCTCCTGCATGATCATCGCCGTATTGAGGTTCAGCGAGAGCCGGCCGTTGTACTCGTCCACCTGTGCATAGAAGATATTGTACACCGAACCCGGTGTCAGGCTCTCCTTGCCCGGCTCTTTCCAGATCACGAACTTGATCGTGCCGGTTTCGTCACCTAAAAGGCCGGACTGGAGCATCCGTTCGTGCGAGGCGTCCCATTCCTGGACCACCTTTGCCCGGATACTGCCGATACCCGGGTGCAGTTCGCTGATCGGGACCGTCGTGGGCATGAGTGCCCGATCCTCTTCGATATCCTTGATCGTGGTGCCGGAATGAATCTTCAGGCTCGCGATACCCTTGAATTCATCCACTACCGCGGACTCGATCCGGTACCAGGAGCCCAGTGCCATGGCCGGTGCGTTTGCCTTTGCCCAGGCAACAAAACGGATGGCGCCGGAATCATCGGCAATAACGCCGCCCTGCGCAATCGCGGGTGATGCGGGAGCTGCGAGTGCCACGATCTTGCCTTCGATCGTAACCCACTCGCCGGGTGCCGCATCTGCGATCTTCTTCTCTGCTGTCCCACCGCTGCCTGCGCCGCCACTGCCAGCGCTGCCGCCGGCCCCCGTCACGGGGATATTGAACTCCTTGTTGAGTTCATTGGTCACGCTGCGCTCTGCTTCTGACGGCTGGACGCCGAACTCCTCGATTAGTCTGCGGAGTTTACCTTCAATCTTTTTGGGATCAACGGTCTGTCCGCTTTTTAAGAACTTACGGGAGATTCTGTCTGCTGCTTCGGAAAAATCCATCTTCGTACATCTCCACTTAAGCATCGGATCTTATCATGTCTATATATTGCGAAGTGTGTGTTGCGAAAGTAATTCGGTTATCCGGATAGTCGCCGTAATGGTCAGGTTTATGTGACCACAGACAGACTATCTGAGATATGGCAGAAATTAATGCAGACAGCACAATCTATGATCTCTTAAAGGCAAAGCCCGAGTCCACCGAAGCGCTCTTCAAGTTCGGCATGGGCTGTGTCGGGTGTGCGATCGCCCGCGGCGAGACAATCCGCCAGGCAGCAGAGGCACACGGCATTCCGCTGCCCGAGCTCCTCAAGGCTCTCGGTATCAGCGAGAACTGATCTTACCCTCACCCTTTTTTCTGTTTAAGCTCCGGTAGCAAAGCCGAAGGGTATGTTTTCAGGTAATCGGCGATTGCCGGTTCGTGGAGAAGCGTGCATCCCGCACAGTTCCAGACTTTATTTCCATTGGAGCTCGCAGCCCATTGCCCGAGACTCTCGTCACCGCACGGGTAGAACGGGCAGTAGCAGAAGTCGCAGTTCTGCCCGGCAAAGTGGCAGGGATAATAAGGGCAGTTGTGCGGTGTCCATTCCACCCAGTGCTCTCCCTTGAACCGGCTGAAAATAAAAAATGACGGCTGATCGTTCTTACTGTCGCAATCGTGACGCTGGACCGCATGCGGGATACCGTGGAGTATGGCGGCACGCACAGAGCGGCCGGTCCCGGTCAGCCGCCCGGCATACCGGTGCTTAACATCTCCTTCGCAGGCCGCGATCACCGCATCGGTCGGTGTGCCGCTCAGCGGGAGGCCAAGCGCGGCAAGAGCTTCTGCCTTCGCCTCGGTTGCCACCATGATCGTTTCGAGCAGGGCCGCGTCCTCCATACCCTCGGTGCTGGTGATAATGATGTTTATGGTCCCGGCTGTTTCAGGTGGTTCGCGCCGAATTCCTGCAGTGATAAAGACCGTCACAAAGTCATACTGGAGCACGCAGCACTGCTGTACCGGAACCGAAGTGACCAGCCCGAAAAAGTCCGGTGCAAGCCCGGCTCCTGCCGCGACCATTGCCAGTTCCTTTTCCGGCCCGGTATGGTCCCAGTCCGCGGCAACCGTGTGGTTGAACAGGGTAAAAACCGGGCGGATACCGCCTTTGATGCCGGTACTTGCAGCGCGGAACGTCCCGCGGATAAAAAGAGTATTGGTATCAGTGTAATATCTCATGCAACCGAATAGCGTGTCCGGTCTTTGAGTTCCTGCTGTTTGCCGGCGTTCCAGCCGGATACATCCTGCAGGTAACCGGTTACCCTGCTGATCTGGGTGACGTCATGGGATCCGCACTCCGGGCAGACGGCCTTGCCGCACAAGGGGCAGTATTCGATTCCCGACATGATCTCGTGGGAGCAATGACAGTGGTCAAGAGGGCACATGATCTCAAGGTGCGTCTCATTACAATTCGGGCACGGGCTCTCCTCAACGATAAGATGGCAGGTGTGGCACTTGTATTTGCGCTCCTTTTCCGGAATCTCGTTCACACTCTTGTATTTCTGTGCCAGTTTCCGTTGTTCTGCCGACCAATCCATACTATAACATGGCACAGGTCGTTAATAAATATTTAGACGCTGCAGGTTGCTGGGTCTGCGATTTCCTTAATAAAGAGGTGCGCATATGCAGATCAGACTTTAAATACAGGTTTAATGGTGTTGATTTACTTCGAGCGGATCTGAGCAAAAGCCTGTGCGGCTTTCGCCGGGTCTTCCGCTTCATAGATCGCGCGGCCAACGATAATTCCGTCAACAAGGTTTGCAATGGTATCCGCATCCCCGCCCTGCGCCCCGACCCCCGGTGAAAGGATCTTCCGCCTGCCTACGATGCCTCTTAAGATTTTCACCCGCTCCGGTCGGGTGGCAGGGGCGATAATTCCATCCGCCCCGCATTCCATGGCGAGTTCTGCGATCTTCTCTGCGGTGCCGCCATGAAAAAAACCGGTTGCGCCGGGATGGCTCATCTCGGCTACCACGTAGCACGCCCCCCCGCTCTCGAATGCAGTCTCGACACAGGCAATCACCGAATCTTTTCCCACAAACCCGTGGCAGATGATCGAAGAGAACCCGGCCTCGAAAACCTGCTCGGCGATCAGCCGGTTGGTGTTGGGGATATCGGCAACCTTGAAATCCGCGATGAGCGGGATGTCATACTCTGCCATCTCGTCTGCAATCGCAAGTCCGCATGAGAGTACCAGCGGGTAGCCGAGCTTGATGGCATCGATATGGGGAGCACAGGCTTCCGCTATGGCTAAAGCTGTTTTCTTCTCCGTTGCGTCCAGTGCGAGGATCAGGTCAGTCATGGTGGAGCCTCTCCATGACTGCGGCCACCATAACAGGGAGCGTGATCGTGGCATCGCCGTATACGGTTACAGCCTGCGCCTCTTCGGTGATCTTACCCCAGGAACGGGCCTCATCCAGGGTTGCGCCTGAGAGCCCGCCGAGATCCGGGCGGTCACCGGTCAGCTGGACTGCGTAGGAGAACCCGTTGGGGGTCATGAGCATGCTCTGGAGGATAAAATTCTTCGGCACCCCGCCTCCGACCAGCATGGCGCCTGCTTTCTTTGCGGTAAAGCAGCGATCCATAAGTGCCGGCATATCGGCAAATGCATCGACCGTCACTTTGTTGGTCTGGGAGAAGAGCCAGTACTGGAGACCGATCATGGAATCCTGCACGGCCGGGCAGTAGACCGGTATATTATTGTGATACGCAGTGTGGAGGATACCGGATTTTGCGGTCTTCCCGATATGCCGGAGAAGAGCGGAGATAGAGATCGTGCTGCCGGGTTCGAGTTCGCCAAACACGCCCTGCATGTACTCCTCGAAATGCTCGAACGCCTCGTTGGGGAGGTAGACATCGTAAATCCGGTTGATCTCATCGTGCCGGAGTTCGATATCATTGCAGAACGCTGTGCCGTGGAAATGTTTGCAGCCGATCGCCTCGATGATATCGTGAGTAAGGTTTGCGCCCGTAGAGACAAGTACATCGATATGCCCGGCTTTGATGAGATCGGATACGATTCCGCCCATGCCTGCAGGAACCATCGCCCCTGCCAGTCCGAAGAACTTCGTAGTCCCGGCATCGCGCAGCATCTGCTCATAGATATCCACGGCGCGGGACAGCGATCCGCCATTGTATGCCCCGGCCTTTCCCATTGTCATGACCAGTTCATTGACGGTCATCTTCGGTTTTAAGTGTATCTGGGTGACCGGTTCATCGCACTGTTTTGCCATCTCTGTTCTCCCCAGTTATTGGGAGATATTGGTGTTCTGTGAAGATAACTGTGTTTCAGGCAGGCTCACACTCTGCTGGAATTATCCAAAAGATTTTTCCCGGTTTTGGTCGAACCCTCTCTTTTTATTGAGTTTAATGGGTGAGAAGAAAGACCGTTAACAGGGAAAAAAACTGGTTTTTTTAAATGCTCCGCTGAAATGGTGTTTTTTATGCGATGGCTGCCCGGTACGAAGCAACAATGAGAAAAATTTTGTTATTACCGTCAATATCAGGAAGATATTTACCTTTTAAGAAATAGTCTATCCACTATGAAAGAGGTACGGTTTACCATCAAGAAGCGGGCATTTCCGAGCCAGGGACGGGTGCGGCTCAATATCGCGCACCTGCCCGATCTGGGAATCCATGAAGGGGAACATGTGGATCTCATCAACGAAGCCACAAAAAAATCTGTCACCACGACGGTAATTGCCGATACCATGGTACGGGAAGGGCATGTGCGCGTGAGTGAAGAGGACCTTAAAACGATCGGCCTCAACGATGACGACGAAGTCCTTGTCAGAAAAACCCCTCCCCTGGGAGAAAAGATCAAAAAAGCGGCAGCAGATGTCAACAAATCGCTCTCAAAGAGTGTTGATAAACTCGACGAGTCGGTGAAAAAGACCACCGTTGATGTAAAGGCCGGCGCAGCAAAAGCTGCAGACACCGTGAAAAAAGAGACCAAGAAAGCATCAGATACTGTCGGAAAAGCTGCCGCAAAAACCGTTAAAGATGTTAAAAAAACGGTAAAGAAGGCCACCGGTCCTCGCGATGAACTGTAATCCGGCCCGCTGTCAGTAAAACACAAACCATAATGGGGTGAAAAAATGGCAACAGAAGCAGTAATCACCGATACCGTTCTCATGGGAATCCTTGTTGTTCTCGCAATGGTGATCGTGTATCTCATTATCCGTGAGATACGCATCATGAAGACCGCCAACCGCACGATTGAGCTGGACCTGGAAAAGGACAAACTCAAACTCTTACAGCAGCACGAAGCGTCAAAGGTCTTCTCGTTTACCCGGCTCTCCGCGGAACAGACCGCCGAGATAAAAAATGTTGAAGATGAGAACACGGTCCTTGAAACGACTATCTATGCAAAGGAAAAACTCCTTGAAACGCGGTTAACCCGGCTCGAAAACCTGGTAAAGACGAGAAAACTGGATAATCTTTTAGGAAATGTTCAGGAACAGGAAAAGAAGGTGAAATAAAACCATGTACCCGGTTATCAACCAGAACCAGAACGCGACAGGAGACTCGTTCTGGGATCAGTTCTCCCATATCCCTGGGACGATCGAATCCCGCATACCCACGCTCGATAAATCGCTTGATCTCTATTTTGACCAGAACTTTGCTGCCATCATCGAGGAATGGGATCTCGTCACCGACAGCGATCTCCACAAGCTGGAAACCCGGCTTGCAACCGTCAGCGATGAGATCAGCAGTCTTTATGCAGGAAAAATGACCATCGAGAGTCGGGCAAAGAAGCTTGACAGCCTGATCACTTCTCTGGAGGATTCGTTATGATCGGCATGAACACGTACCTGAATGCGTATGTTGACCGCAGGATGAAATATATCGTTGATGAGTGGGATCTCTCCACAAGAACGGATCTTTCAGATTTTACGGGCCGCCTGGATGCGATCGAGAAAGAGATCCCCCGGCTGAAAGCATTCGAGCATGCGGCATCGGATAAGCTCACCGATCTTGAAAACCGTGCGGCCAGACTTAAGGGGATGGTCTGACATGGACTTACTGAGTTTTATCATTATTGTTTTCTGCCTCTGCGTTCTCATTTTCCTGATCTATTACTTTATCCGTGGTGCAAAGGGTGACATCTCGCTCGCCCGCCCGGTGGAGAGCCGGGTGGATGAGTACCTTGACCGCAGGTTCCAGCAGATGGTTGAAGAGTGGCAGCTGGTCTCCCACCCGAAACTCCAGCAGTTCAAGGAACAGCATTACAAGGAGATCGAAAACGACGAAGCGCGTCTCGCTGAATTAAAGAAATATGAATCCGGGATGCAGACCACCATGTCAAACCTGGAGGCACGTCTTGACACTCTGGAAAAAGAGCTGGCCCGGAAAGGCAGCGCCAAAAAGTAATGAGGCTCCCGATCGTTTCCGCGAGCTGAAAAAAGAGATTGCCGTGATGCGCAAGCAGGGGGAACCTCCCGTAAAGGATCCCCACAGCTTCGCCCGGTACACCTGTGATCTCTGCTCCACCCCCCATGCAATATCTGAGCTCCGCCAGTGTGTTCTCTGCGGGCGCTGGGCGTGTGATGCCTGCTGGAAGGATGAGTATTATGCCTGCAAGTCCTGTTCGGGGCTCATAAAAATTCATGCCATGAAGGGCAGAGAATAAGTGCCCCCGATACTTTTTTTTATCTGTTCGCTCCTGTCACGGCAGATTTGTTTCCCGCTATAACAGGGCCTCGGAGACAAGGGTTTTTCCGGAACAATGCGGTGATCACCCGGATTTGTGCTGGTTGTGCAGCAGGAACTCTCACAATAGAGGATCCCCCGAAAAAAAATTCAAAATTCATTACGTTTAATGCTCTCACAATCAAACGTAGTGCAACTTATATCGATATGGTGACATAGTTGGCTACAGGCACCGTGACAACAGAGACCCGGAAAGATCTACCCCTCAGGCAGATTATCAGCAACGAACTATCGGCAGTTCGGCAAAACCGTGCCGGGCTGATGACACAAAGAGGTCATAAGGGATTTCATTTTTTCATCCTTCTGGTGTGTGTTCTTACCAATGTGATCTTCTCCCTGATCCGTCCCGATTATTTCGGGCTGTTTATCGCGGCCAGCTTCTACCTCAACATGGGCTATTTCATCTCCCTGCTGATCCCGACAAATTTCCAGAACACGAGCCTCCCGGCAGCCGACCTTTCACGGTTCCATGCGTGGCTCAGGGAGATCGGGGTAACCTCCGGTACAACCCGGTTTACCCGGTTGTTCATCAACGCACTCTTCATGAACAGCCGTGCCCTGTCGCTCGGAATCGGGCTGATCTTCTCTATTGACATTGTGTTTGCCCTCATCCATTTTACCCGGGGACTTCCACTCAGTACCACGATCATTGTGATCGTCCAGTGCGCGATCATTGTAATCTTCTACCTGCTGGTCTGGAAGGTAGAACCATTCTCGACTACGTATGTAAAAAAAGTGGAGACGATGAAAAGCCATCTTCACCGGCAGAAACTGCCGCCCCAGCTGGTCACGGCCATGTTCATTTTCGGCTTTTTGCTTGCCATATTCCTGTTTTTGACGACGATTATCTACCTGCCGGGTGTTACCCTGAACGCCTTTTTAAACCAGTCACAGCTGACCGAGCTCGGGCACCTGTTCAGCCTTCTGGCGATCCTTGCCATCAGCCAGTATTTCATTATCAGGTATATCCACGGTATTACCAGCCGGATGATGGCAGACCGGCTCTTTGACTTCAAGGAACAATCCTTACAGGAGCTTCTCAACAATGAGAGTTCCTCTTCGGGGGGGAATTCAGATCCGGATCAGAACCCGCTTGACATGAGTGCCCAGCTGCTCGAATCCAAGATCTTTATCATAAAACGAAATTCTCTTGCAGGGACATTTCCGGTCTTTGTTGTGGACCTTGACTTCTCGGTGATGATGGACAGTACCACCCTGACTGCAATCAAGGGATATATCGTGGAGAGAAAACACTGAGCGGAGCCGGGATCTCCCGGCCAAGTGATTTTTTCATTATTAAAGCTCGTGTGTAAAATCCCTTTTTCCAGAAAACGGCGGAAAAGGTCGCAGTCGAATCCAAGTACCCTCACAACCCTGGGACATTAACAGTGCTACTCCTGCGATTGATCGTGCCGGTGGATTACACGAGGATAACCCGCACGTTCGTTGCCGAAATGATCGCATGACGAAAGGTTTGACCCGGTCAATGCATCGAAAAGATCAGCTTTCGTACCGATACGAAAACGGAGAAAAAAGAGGTTTGTATCCCCGACATCGGGATACGGCTTCTGTGTATCAGTACGCAATCACCGCTTCGCCTTTTTTCATGAGCAGGCCCGCGATGATGCTGATGATACCCGAGAAGAGACAGTAGATACCCAGAAGCAGTATCAGGATGAGCGATCCCTCGGTCGGGAGCGGGGCAAATCCTATCAGGATACCGAACAGTATGGCGAAAAAACCGCTGATGCCCAGCAGAACCCGGAATGGCAATTCCTTTAAGGAGAATGCAATTGCCAGTTCCGCAATGCCGGTGATGATCGCCCACGCGGCGATCAGGATGGTTAACGCAACGAACATCGCAAACGGCGAGATGAACATGAGGAGTGCGATGATCACGCCAATAAGGGAGAGGATGAGCACCCCCCAGTGCACCCTGCCATCTTCGCTGAGGGAGATTGCGCCGGTGACAAGCGAGATGATCAATAAGAAAATCCCGATGATATAGGCAAACACTGCCTGCATCCCTACCGGGAGCGTAAAGCAGAGTATCCCGATGATCAGGGCAAAAATACCGCGGGCCAGAAGTCCGCCCTTTGTCAGAATTTCAGGTTCCATAGATGATCATCTTCGATTAACGATTGCAGGAGATTTAATTATTTCCTGCCCTGTGCCGGGAAAAAAGGGTACGGTTTTTCATTTCAACCGGTCTGTCAGATAAAGCGCGATTACCCGGACCTTACGCTGATCTCCATATCTGCGATCATCCGGTACACCATCGCTGTTTTCGACTGCGTCCAGCGATCGAACACGAGCGCCTGGAACGGCTGCCAGATCGTCACCCAGCAGAAGATTACCAGCACATTCTCGACAACTTCCGAGACAGGGTTTCCCTTGAACTGGGAACAGATGGCGATACCGACAAAAGAGGGAAGACAGACGGCTATTGTCAGCCGGAACTCCCGGAGCCCGACCATCTGGGTAAGTTTCATGTCCCGCTGCACCTCCCCCGCCCGGAGCCGGAAATGGGACCGGATCGCAGAGATGATTGCGGTCTGCCGGTCCGGTGTCAGCTCGGATGCCGGGAGCACGATCTCAAGATGGTTGCACCGTTCACCCTGCTCTCCTTTCTGAACCGCCAGCACTTCATGAAAAATCTCGTTCTCGGCACGGTCCGATAACTCCCGGTTGTTCTCGGTGGTTGGATCATCCGGGTCATAGAAATGAGCGATCGTCCGGAACATAACGGATGTACCGTTTTTTCCCTGCTTGTCATTGTTTTGCATCTCATCATCCCCCTGTTATTAATCGCGTCCCCGTCAGCCGGGATTAAAGTATACCGCTGCCGTCAGCACCATCCCGAGCCCCATGATCATGACCCTCTGCAACAGGGTTTACGGCAAGGGGCTGTCGTTAAGGTTCGGCTTGGCAATCCCCCGGCAAACGCCGGGACCATAGTGGCTCCTGAGCGTTCATCCGGTCTTTTCCGGATTGTCTGTATGAACGATTGTCATCACCCTTTGATTTATAAATGCCGTTTTTGTAGGCTCTGTTGAAACCCTCTTTGATACAAGCGGTCGCTCTTGGGGGTTCCAGCACAAAGTGCCTCCGCCCCCGTTGCTCGGGCATCCCCCAATTGCGATACACCCTCAGACGGTTGAAGAAGAACTCCGATAAAGGGGGGGTCACAATCCTAACTACCAGAGAAGACCCAATGAATGAAGGAAATGAGGATATCAACAGAGTCTTTTTGTATACCCGTCTTATCGCCTTGGAAAAAGAGATACCCATTTCCTGTACGGAATTATGGACAGGGGCAATCTGTCTTCGGGCGATTATGCATGTATTTTTCCGGTGTCCTGCATCCGATGCCGGCTATTGAAAGCATTCTTATGGGAAAAAACCCTTTTTCCTTTCATCAGGTTTGTTACTATGGCGGAATCCATGGAAAAACAGAAAATGTCGGTTAAGGATCTGATGATCGTTCTCGTCATCGGTCTCGGGTCATTCATGGCCGGCCTTGACGGCACCATTGTCAATATCGCTCTTCCCACCATCGCCAAATCCTTCGACATCCCGACCGTCACGGCCTCATGGGTACTCAACGCCTACCTGATCGTCATGGTCAGCCTCCTGCTCGCGGCATCCCGTATCGGTGATATGAAGGGGTACCGGAACATCTATCTTGCCGGCTTTGCGCTCTTCACGCTGGGATCCATGACCTGCGGGCTTGCCCCGTCCATTGAGCTCCTCATCCTCTCCCGCATGCTACAGGCAGTCGGCGGTGCGATCATATCAGCGCTGGGCGCCGTGATGGTCTCCTCTTACCTGTCATCCTCGGTGCGGGGCCAGGCACTGGGGATCGTGGCCATGTTCCTTATGCTCGGGGCTGCCCTGGGCCCGGTCGTCGGTGGATTTTTGACCAGTGTCTTTTCCTGGCAGTACATCTTCTACGTGAACCTGCCGGTGGGCATCTTTGCCATCCTGCTCGGCTCGCATGTCCTGCCACGGCTCGATCCGGTAACCCCGAAGGCGAAACTGGATGTCACGGGGGTTGTGCTGCTCTTCGTGGCGCTGGGAACGCTCATCTTCGGCCTGAATACGGTGCAGGGCAATACCCCGACCGCTGGACTTATTGCCCTTGTCATCTCGGCCCTCTTCTGGATCCTCTTTATCCTGCAGGAGCGCCGTGGATCAGAACCCCTGATCAATACTAATCTCTTCTCCCGCCGGGAGTACTCCCTCCAGAACATCAACATCATGCTGATCAATATGGCAATGGCCGGAACGATGGTCATCATGCCGTTTTACCTGGAGATGGTCAAGAAGATCCCAACCGACAATGCCGGAACGATTCTGCTCGCGCTACCGGTCGGCATGATCCTGACTGCCCCCATTGCCGGAAAGATCTCGGACGTGATCGGTACGAAAAAACCGATCATCACCGGCTTTGCGCTCTGTACCATTGCCCTGTTTCTCCTCTCCACCATCTCTGCCCACACGAGCGTGGGATATATCTGCGTCTACCTCTTTCTGCTCGGGGCCGGGACCGGCATTGCCTATTCTCCGCTGAACAGTGCAGTGATGGGGGAGGCGCCAGCCAAGGACCGGGGCTCTACCTCGGGCCTGATGCGGGTGATGACAAACCTCGGTTCCTCTATCGGTGTCGCGATGGTGATGCTGGCTGCTACCGTTGCAGCTGGACCAAAGATTGCTGCAGTGACTGCTGGCAAACTTCCCACTGCGGATCTCGCGAGTGCGTTTGATGCAGCATTCCTGTTCTGCATGGGTTTAGAGATTCTCGGGATCGTGCTGATGCTCGCGGTTGCAGACAAGGAGCCATCGGGCGGGAGCAGCGGGGAAGTGGGGATCGGGTTTTAGGTAACTTCCCTTTTTTCTGGTGATGGAAGGGAACAACCTTGAGTCCACCGCGCCGCGTTGTTCCTCATCACCCCCCCTCTCGATCCCGGCTGTCCTCATGGGCCACCCTGTAGTACACTGCTATTGCAGGAAGGATAATCCGTAATATGGAATCGCCACCCTTTTATTGCCTGTAAGAGAAATCTCAGACACAGAGTAACCCGCACATGTCTGAAAAACCAGTCCTCCAAAAAGGAACTGACACAGATGAGGTTGTGTCCCGGGTTGCGGGTGATCATACCAAAAAAACCGCAGGAACGATCCTTATCGTTGAGGACAGCCGGACACAGGCTGAATATCTCCGCGCTATTCTTGAAGACGAAGGGTACCACACCGCTCTCGCGATGAATGGTTGCGAAGCCCTGGAACAGATCGCAGCTGAACGCCCCCTGATGGTACTCACTGATATCATCATGCCGGAAATGGATGGGTATGAACTCTGCTGCAGGATAAAGCAGGATAAGAAGAGTTCAGATATCCCGGTTATCCTCGTTACCCGTCTTTTTAATCCGGAGGATGTGATCAAAGGACTGGCAGCCGGGGCTGATGATTTTATCATCAAACCTTTCGAACCTGACTATATCCGTTCACGCATCAGCACTATCCTTTCCCATCTGGAAAAACCTGATCCGGATGAATTGCGTTCTGCATTCGAAGTGACCGTTGCCAATACTACCTATGTGATCTCTGCAACCCGTCTCCAGATCTTCAATATTCTCCTGTCCACTTACGAGACGGCAGTCGATAATAACAGGGAACTGCAGGTGGCACACGAGCAGTTGAACGCCTCCAATGAGGAGCTGAATACTTCCAACGAGCGGTTGCTGGAGGCGGTAGCGGATCTCAGGGAATCAAACCAGGCCCTTGAACAAGAGAACACGGAACGAAGGCGAGTGGAAAAAGCCCTCGATGAAGCAAATAAAAAGCTCAACCTTCTCTCGGGCATCACCCGCCATGACATCAACAACCAGCTTCTGACACTGAACGGGTTTGTCGAATTGTTACACAGTGAAATTTCCGATCCCTCTTTGGAACACTATTTTTCCCGTATAACAAAGGCAAGCAGCCAGATCACTGCCACGATCCGGTTCACTAAGGATTACGAGAAGATCGGTATACATGCTCCTGTCTGGCAGGATCTTTTTACCCTTGTGAATAGTGCCGAAAAGGGAGTCATACCCGGGCAGGTAATGCTCAAAAACGATCTGCCTGCCGGCAGGGAAGTGTTTGCGGATCCACTGATTATCAAGGTTTTTTACAACCTGATAGACAATGCGATCCGGCATGGGGGCACAATCACGACAATCCGGTTCTCTTTTGAGGCACGCAATGGGGATTGGATCATCGTATGCGAAGATGATGGTGTGGGGGTGGTCACTGAGGAGAAGGAGAGAATATTCGATTGGGAGTTTGGGAAGAACACCGGTTTTGGATTGCCCATTATCCGTGAGATCCTCAACATCACCGGTATCACGATCATGGAGAAGGGGGAACCGGGCAAGGGTGCACGATTCGAGATCGTGGTACCCCCAGGGAAATTCCGGGAAAATCCGCAGACTCCGGGATACTGGCAACCAGCAACATAGTTATCGCTGCGGTTAGCACGTATTAGGCAATGGCGGGTTTGGGGGTAGAAAATCCGAAGGATGGCGGCTGGAATGCATCGGGTACCGACGCGATTGCCCTGCTCCACGATCTCACCTGCTGGCGTGAACAACTCGCCCGGAGCATTGCGCGGAATAATCCCGAACTGAGAAGCGACCACATCACTGCTGCAGTAAACCGGATCCTCTTTCCTCTCCTGCTCCTGCGCATTGCTCAGGACCGTCATCTCATAGAAGCCGGCACGCTTGTAGATCTCCAAAATTTACCGGCGGTACCGCATATCCTGCAAGAGCTCGTCCCGTATGCCGATGCCCTGTATAAAGACGATTTCCCGGTATCCCCCCATATCCCGGATCCCGGGAGCGATTTTCTTGTTGAAGACCGGGTTATCCATACCATCCTTGCAGCGCTCCTGTCTTCAGAGACGAGATATGATTTCAGTAAGATGCCCACCGGGGCCATCGCGCAGGTCCTGATGCTCTATCTCACCCGGACAATCCGGCGATCGGCAACCCAGCAGGTAACCATCGTGGACACACACGACACGGTTGTATCGGGAGGAACGGTGATCCCGCCACTTTCCCTGATCGATTATATGGTTAAGCAGGCTCTGATCTCTGCCCGGAAGAACCGGTCCGCCCGGGAGATCCTCCCGCTCCGGGTTATTGATCCCGCCTGCGGTTCCGGTACCGTGCTTTTCGCTCTCTACCGGCACATTCTGGAAAATGCCGGGGGGTCAACGCTGACCTTCGAGGAACGCCGTGAGCATCTCGTGCACTCGATCTACGGTCTTGATATCAACCGTCACGCGGTTGCCGCAACCCGGATGCTGCTCTTCTTGGAACTCTGTAATTGTCCTCAGGTATGCCTGGAACGTGAGGATTTTTCCGTTACCGCACAGTCCGTTTTTCAGGATCTCCGGCACACGATCCTATGCGGGAATGCACTGGTTGGCCCGGAGATCGTTGATGATGAGTCGTGGATGTTCTGCCCTGCCCGGGACCGGCACGCGCTGAACCCGTTCTCGTATAAGGAACGCTTTCCGGAAATTGTTGCCGGGGGCGGGTTCGATGCGGTCGTGTGCAACCCGCCGGAAGGAGCGCTTGAGCAGCGCGAATGGCTCCAGCAGTATTTCCAGCAGCGGTATGCCGTGTATCACCCCTTCATCGACCGGTCCGCGTATTTCCTTGAAAAGTCCCTCTCTCTTGTGTCACGGGGAGGGACGGTATCCTGTATCATGAGCAATGCGTGGCTCCGCGGATCGAACGGGTCGCCCCTGCGGGAGATGCTGAACACCCGGCAGGTCGAGGAGATCGTGCATCTTGCTGCCATCCCTGCGGGAAAACCTGGCGCAGGGCTTTGCCTTCTCCGCGTCAGTACCTTCCCCCCTTCCCGCACCTTCCCGGCTGTGCTTGCCAGTGCCGTGTTTCTTGAGGACCCGGATTCATTTGTCCGATTCCACAAGTTCCCGGTTGACCCGCGGCTGCTGGACAAGGGAGGCTGGGCACTCCGCGACACCCGGGCAGAGGAGATCATAAGGAAGGTGAGCCGGTTCAGTACGCCCCTTGAAGAATTTGTGATGGGGCAGGTCCATGCCGGTATCCGGATCCTAAAAGACAATCCGTTGGTAATCGATGAGGCACAGGTAAGGGAATGGCTGCACCGGGATTCACGGTGCAAACCCCTCCTTCGCAGGCTGTATTCGGAAACGGAGATCAACCGTTATCAAGCAAGAGCCGGGAAAAAATTCATGATCCTGATCCCGCAGGGATGGACAATTTCCCACTCGCAGGCGGCAAAGAAGCCCTGGCAGTGGTTTAAGCACCGGCACCCGCACATTGCCCGGCACCTGCAGCAATTCAAAGAGATGCTGAAAACCCGGGCCGGGCCGGATAACCTGTGGTGGGAGACCGCATGGGATGTGTTCTGGCAGGAGCCCCGGAAAAAGATCCTGTTTCCCGCACGGTTTACCCGGCCGGTTTTTTTCTTTGATACCGGGCAGGGGATTGGTGATGAGGCAACCAATGCGATTCCTTCAGCCGGCCTGTACCTTACCGGGATCCTGAACAGCCGGCTCCTTGTGTTCGTGTTTGATTATTCCGTCCGGCAGTCTGTTACGGACCGGAAATTGTTCACGTGGGATGATCTCAAACGACTCCCGATCTATACGCCGGATATTGACCGGCCGGAGGATCTTGCCCGGCACGATCGTATGGAAGTGCTGGTCCGGAAGATGTCTGACCTGGAGAGAAACAGTCGGGCTGTAAAAACCGATCAGGAACGTGAACGTCTGATGAAAAAGATCCGGGCAACGGACCGGCAGATCGATTCGCTGGTGTACGGACTCTACGGGTTGACGGTTGACGAGATTGCGGTGGTGGAGGAGAGCGTGGGGAAGTAATTCTCTCTGACGATCGAAAATGGGGCACTTGGAAAAAGAGCCCCCCCATTCTTATTCCGGTCGGGTTTCAAGAGCCCGGATGGGGTAAACTAAGTGGTAAAAATTGTCTTGGTTTAAGGGCCATTGGCTGCCATCCGGTGAGGGCGTTTCCGCTCGTATTTCGCCAATCCGGGCAAATATCGGGGTATTTTTCCCGGGAAAAGAATCCGGCGGTTTTGCGGGGTTTTCCGGAATGCCAGGAAGGGAAAAGGAGCCCGTATAGGGCTTATTATCCCTCAGAACAGAGACCCTCGGGTACCAAAGTATTCAACAGAGCATAAAAGAAGTATAGGACTCCTCTCATCCTGGATCATCTGAAAAAAAGTGAATACCCTTTCCACGCCGGTTCAGCAGCCACACGATCCCGCCGAAGTCCTGGCCAGCCGGACCCGGACCTCATTGGGCCCCAGTTTTTCCGATTGCAGGGAAAAACCCCGGCACTCGGCATCCATCTCGATCCACGGCGGTACGTGGTCGCAGATGATCTCCAGTTCCCGGAACTTTCCCTCCCGGATAAACTGCTGGAGCACCTGCTTGCTGCTGATGGCCGGGGATTGTCCCTGGATCTCCTTGATCGAGATGAAGAAACTGCCGGGTGTTCTCTCGGCCGGCGCCGGAATCCCGGTTACACCCGGCACCTGCGAAGCCACCCGCTCCTTCTCTTCATCTTCCAGCACAATCGCCAGGATATCCTCAGGCTTTCCCGCGATCTCCCAGATGCTGAAGCCGGCTTTCTCCAGCTCGAAGTACAGGGCGCCGCTGGCCGACCGGGCAACAAATATTTCACAGCCTTCCAGGAACCGGATAAGTTCCGCCATCTTCGCCCGCAGCTCCCTGAGTCCCTTGTCCTGGTCAAGGGCAAACGCCATCTCCCGCACCGGCTCGAAAGAGCAGCCCTGTTTGCGGTACACGACCACCGTCCCCGGTTCTGACAGGGTGCTGCTGCACCCGTCGCTGCCAAGAATGGCTGCGATCTCCGGCCCTGTCCGATCCATTCGTTTCTGGCACATGATCCTAGATCACCAGTCGTTCGACAACGGTGCCTCCTTCGATATGGCTGTCAAGGATCTCTTCGACATCGTCCGGGCTGACCGAGCCGTACCAGACATTTTCCGGGTACACAACAACGATTGGTCCCTTCTCGCAGATCCCGAAACACCCGGTATTGGAGAGGAAGACCTCGCCGCCGATACCCCGTTCCTCGATCCCTTCCATGAATTTCATCATGACGTCGACTCCTTCCTTGGAGTGGCAGAAGCCTTTCTGCTGGCCGTTGGGCCGTGAACTTGAACAGACAAAAATATGTTTTTCAGGTTTTTGCATTTCAGGCACCTTCCCGGATACCCATCTCTTCTTTTCTCAGTTCGCGGTACGATTCGTATTTGGTTTCGAGCAGCGCGTTGGTGAACCGGTCGAGGAACGCTAAGGTCCCGGTGTACCCGGCCGACAATACCCGCTGCCCG